>Ga0209190_1000061_pt1 | contig 72074 bp, 58 predicted proteins | sample M_140205_XF_Meta_FD_187315 | JGI IMG/M metagenome (GOLD analysis project Ga0209190, IMG submission 187315) | Freshwater microbial communities from Lake Montjoie, Canada to study carbon cycling - M_140205_XF_MetaG (SPAdes) (version 2) | ecosystem: Environmental > Aquatic > Freshwater > Lake... | reverse complement strand
TTCATAACCAATGACGCGCTCATCAAACTCAACGCTATGGTTATCCCACGTGATGATCCATAACTTGTTTGCTTGTACAAGACGGGTCGCAATATCTTCAAGCACCAAGTTCTGCAAGTCTCCTGCGAATGCTTGGCTATGAATGGCTGCCACATTCTTGAATGAGCCAAAATTGTCCTTGAGATCACCTACAGTGGCAAGACCAATATTTGGCGTTGCAAAAAGGAAATCAAGGTCTTTCTGCATCTGGTCGTAATCGCATCCAAGCGAACCAAGATGCCAATCAGAGGAGTACACCATTCCGATGGGACCATCAGCGTGACGGAGATCGAGATACGTTTTCTCGGATCGGTACGCTGCTTGTTTCTTGATCCCCTGCAGTTCCTTAGCTACGCGAAATACATCTTCGTAGCGGACCTTGCCTTCAGGGGTCTTGGCAATTCGGGCCAGAATGTGATCGTCCTCAGTCTCAAGAGGATTTCCATCATTCAAGGGATGAGGCACGTTTTTCAATCGGGTCTTTGGAGTGGAACCGCGTGCAAACGGCGCGTTGGCCATAAAGTCTCCTTTGCCGAAGTTCAAACTTCGGTGTTGACTTATATCCTACCAGATAGATAACCACAAACAAAAAACGGGCCTCACGGCCCGTTTCATGCTTCAATCCTAATTCAACGACTAGGTTACGGAGTGTTTGCCTCAGCCTGCTTTGCGTTGACCGCCTCAAGCGAGATGTAGTACTTGCCCCACTTCTGAGCCGAAGGGAACTCTTCCTCGATAGCCTTCTGGTCATCGACGGCCTTGCGCAGTCGCTCGGTCGCGGCGTTCAGTCGCTGCTCATTGTTACGCTTGCTTGCAAGACGCACCTCCGCCTGCGACCTGATCTTCTCGCGTTCCGCCTCAGCCCAGAGTTCCCCGCCGTACTTGCCGTCAGCAAGCACGTCAACGAACTGGTCGTAATCCATCGTCTCTCCAACGCCTTCCGGACTGGCTTCGATCACTTCGGTTTCTTCCATCCTGAACTCCGCATCCACGATATTGTTGTTTGACGCCACAGGTTTCGCTCTCCTTTGTTGTGTTGGCTTCCGCCTTGGTGTCTAGTATAGCATATTTTTTGATTGGCGCAAATTTAGAACGATATTGGAAATGCTATGGGAATGACCGATCCTTGGCCAGCAAATGTGTCCGCATACGCATAGTCAGCATTAGTTATGTTTGATTTAGGACGCAATACTTCCTTGCGTAATGTTCGATTGCCGTTGACATCATCTGACCAATAACTTGGCAAATTAAACGGATTTCTTTGTTCGACCATGATTTACAAATTTCTTTTCAATAAGTATATAGAATTGAAAAAATAATAATTCTCTTGCTATCTCTGAAATTCGATGCCATCCGGCGTGGTTATCACATCGTTGGCGACCACGAGGACGCGTATCACACGGTTGTCGGTGTCGACTTCAGCGTAATGCGCCATTAGCGTCGCACCGCAATCAGGATCACCCCAGACCCGCCGCTGCCTGAAGCAACTCCTCGGCCAGCACCTCCGCCACCGCCCGTGTTGGAAGTTCCATTTCCTCCCGTTGTTTGTGATCCTGCACCGCCTCCACCATCAGCGGTTCCATCCGTAATCGCTGGGTTTTGAAGATAAGAATTTCCCGGTGCCCCTCCTCCTCCAGCCCTTCGCACTCCATCAACCCACCAAATTTTTCCGGTACCTCCATTTGAAGCAGATGCGGTGTATGCCCCAGTTCCATTATAAACTCCGGGACCACCGGCACCTCCGCCGCCACCACCTGCACCGTCATTATTACCTGAGTTGCTGATTCCCCATCCGCCAGAGTTTCCTTGCCCATAAAAAGAAGCACCCGGCGTTCCTGCATTAACCGCTGCACCCCCACCACCACTGCCCCCGCTAACGCCACCGGAATAATTGTATCTTCCCCCATAACCTCCTCCAGCAACGACTATCGGAGAATAACTTCCACTCACTGTTATCGATGAATTGCTTCCACTTGCAACGGTTGCTCCACCTGCTCCAATCACCGCCGTGTATGTTGACCCAGCAAGAAATTGTGTGCTTAACTCTAAATATCCACCTGCACCTCCGCCACCGGCACCGGCACCGGCTGAACCACCGCCGCCGCCGCCTGCAATCATAAGAACATAGGCATTGCAATTCCGTGAGGGTATCCATGTGCCCGTTGCGGTACACGTCCAAACGTCAAACACTGTTGCGCCGGATTGTTGTACCGTTTGCGCCCATGTTCCCGTGGTGGTTGCGGTAATAATTGTTCTAGCCAAATATGTCATCTTGATTATCCTAAATAATGAACCAATTAGTTCCGTCTGAAATAACAGTGTAGCAATCGTATTGAGCCAGTGACACACCTGTTCCAGCCGCTACGCCGTCAATTGTTCCCCCTGCGCTAGTCATGGTAATTGCACCTGTACTCGTATTTTTTACCCAATACATTCTTCCTGAACACGTTGTGGCATTCGGAAGTGCATAATTTGCCGCAGCAAGAATAACTGAGTTGGCTGTCCCAGAAGTTGCTGTAGTAATGGCAAAGGTTCCGTTAGCATGAAGGGTAGCTTTTGGATCAGTGGTCCCAATGCCGACGTTTCCAGAGGAATTGATGTATATTCGGGATGCATTAGCAGTCATAAGACTTAGAGTAGAAGAACCCCAAACTATTGCACATTGAGCCGATCCACTATTGCCATTTTGATCTACATCGCGCAGTATACGAAAATCTTCTGTCGTCCAGTCTCCAATATTTGCTCCCGTTGACGCTCTAACATTTACAATTCTTAATCCATCATTAAGAGCACTTCTATTATTAGCAAAATATGCCATATTTGAGTAACTGCCTGCTGTTAAAGCAGGCTTTGGAGTGCAGACAGCAAAACCGTATGCAGTAGGAGTGTCTGCGGCTCCTCCAGAGACATACATTTGGGGACCGTTATCAGTATTGACATTCACTAGAATTTTGCCAGCAGAAGTGATTCGCATTTTTTCTGTGGTCGAATCCGTCGAGGAAGCATATGCAGCAGATAATGTAGAAAAAACAATATCTGTGCGTTGAGTAAGGTGATAAAGATTAGCAGCATTATTGTTTGTGTAATTAATTGCTTCAATTTTTGCGCCCAAAGTATCTTGTTGAGCATCTCTCCAAGAGGAAAATACTATGCTATGTCTATTTATTTCTTGTCCGGTAGCGGTGTAATTCCCCGCAGTATAGGTACTTATAATACCGCCAACCCGTAATGTTGCACTTGATGCGACTCCAGTGGAAAACAATCGCATTCTCTCTGTTGGAGTGTCTCCAGCAAGATCATCACCGGTAGCAAATTTCATTGACCACGATCTTGCGTTTGTTGCTCCTCCATAAGCACCATAAGAAATTCCTCCGCTATATCGGGTACCGTAATCTGTTCCGGTCCAATTATTACTAAATGTCGCGCCAAAATTAATAAAACTTTCTCTTCCCAAAGCCGCAGAAGTTGTTCCGGAGACTGGAGATAATCTAAGAAGGTAGTTGAACCCCTGTGTTGTTCCTCCCAGAATATCGAGATTTGCCCCCGGACTCGTGGTCCCAATGCCGACGTTGCCAGAAGAAGTAATCCTCATGCGTTCTGCAAGTGTCCCGGACGATCTTGTGTAGAATGCCAAATCTCCAGCAGTATTCGAATTTGATGTTCCAACTAATCCGGCAATCGACGCAAGATCAACTGATGCGCCTCCTCCAGTAAACAGCAAGGATGGCCCCCATCCTGCTACATACCCACTGACAATGACTGAAGTGATCGTTCCTGCAACAGGGTCTGTTCCTCCGGGATAGGAATAGGCAATCACCAATTGGCTGGAACCATTGACGCTCGTTCCTGTAACGGCGACATAGGTGCCCGCCGCCATCGTTCCGAGATTTCCAACTGCACTTGTCGCAGTCAAGATCATGCCGGTATAAATAAGTGAACTAGTATATGCCTCCGCACTTGTAATGGTAATGGTGCCAATTTTTGAGGCAGTATTCACCGTCACGGTGCCGTTCGCAAACGTGAAATAGGATGAGTTGACTACCAACCGTTGTGCGATTGTTACGCCCGAGCCTAGTGTCTGGACATCAAGAGGGTAAGACGCCGTTCGTGTTCCGATTCCGACATTACCCGATGAAACCGTCAGTCCGTTAGGAAAATCTGGCTTGGAACCAATATTGACGTTTGCAGTAGATAATGTCTTGATACTCATTTAACTAATCTCCGCTCCAAATGCACTGAACGATACAGTTGTCGCACTTGAAGAACACAATAATTTCTCTCCTGAAGAAAGAGTAATTCCAGAAGTAATAAAGATTGTATCATTGGCGGGAACAGTGGAATTGAATGCAAGATATCCCGCATCAACAAATGCCGTCGTAGTACTCACACACAATCGATACGTCTGCGCAGTTGCAGACTGATTGCAAATAGCAATGGTACTGACGACAACGGTGGAAACCGTTGTCGTATAGAGTGTCTGAACGGTCGTCACGCCTGCAGCAGCCGTTGATGCTGCAGCTAGCCTCTTGTATGTCGTTGGCATAAATTATGTTCCCTTCTTCGCCGCATCAGCCACTGCCTTTGCCATTGCTGTTTCATACGCCGCAATGGAAGTAAAATCGCCGGGAAGAAATACATCTTCAGATGGAATGTACCTATATCCAATACCAGCATACATCTTCCTGAACTTCCCATTATAACTGGTCTGTACCCAGTTACCACCGAGAAGGCTCTGGCAGAACGCCTTGCCAAGTTCCTCGCTCTCTTGTCCGGCAGCATCCTTGAGGACATCATTTCCTACGACGATGACTCGCTGGACAATATTGTTTGAATCAAGTTCCGCAAAATGTGCCATTTCTTTTTTCCTTTTAAAGTTTTACCAATACTATTACAACGCCTGATCCGCCGGTTGCTCCAGCACCGTTTAAATTTGCACCAGCACCCCCTCCACCACCTGTATTTGCGGTACCTGCTATGCCACCAGTTCCGCCACCATTAACGGCACCAGCACCCCCACCACCTGTGCCGCCTGCTCCTCCGGTACATCCCCAGCCTCCGCCACCCCCACCACCCGCTCGCGTAACACTAGTGCCCGTAATGGCAGACGCTGCTCCACTACCACCAGCACCTGCAACGCCAGATACACCTGCTGATCCTGCCGCACCTGCCCCGCCGCCTCCGCCACCGGAGGAGCCACTGCCTCCAGTGGAATATCCGCCTCCCCCAATATTGCCCTGACCTGATACAGCCGATCCTCCCAGAGAACTAGTAGCGGCCCCGCCTCCACCCCCAGAACCGCCTTTTAATCCATAATTGCCACCGCCACCAGTAGAGCCTCCGCCACCAAAAGCGTATGTTGCTCCCACTACGGATTCTGTTCCATTGCTTGATGGTATTACCGTACCGCCAACCCCTCCTGCTCCTCCAGCCCCAACTATCACAGAATTAGAACCAGCCGAAAGCCACACGTTTGTTGCAAGAAAATGACCGCCGCCACCGCCGCCGCCGCCAATGTCGTTGCGGCCCCCACCACCACCACCAACTAACAACATATCTACAAACCCGGATCGAGTGACATTTAAATAATCTGATGAATTAAAAGTCACGTATCCATAAGAAACTCCGCCACTTGTGTATGTGCCTGTTAATGTATTTCCAATCGCCGCATTAGATAAACCACCATAACTCAACCAAGTAGTCTGTTCAATATTTGGTATGGCAACGATGACAACGCCGGAGCCACCTGCCGATCCAAACCCAGCGCGATCACCGCCTCCGCCGCTTCCGGTGTTTGTTTGTCCCTTTGTGATTCCTGAGTCAAACAATGCCTGTGTCAAATATCCGCCCGTGCCTCCACCTCCTGATCCTCCCGCTAAAGTAATCCCGTTAGTCAAACTACCCCCTGTGCCCCCACCTGCTCGTGTTATTCCGTCAATCCAAGCAAGTCCTGCACCGCCCACACCGGGAGAACCAGTACCACTGTTTCCAGTTCCTCCGGCAGTTGATGCCCCCCCACCTCCGCCAGCATTGTTAGTGGTTGATCCTCCGCTAACTCCACCAGAGAATCCCATGCCAGTGATGCCTGTACCACCCGCTCCCGCACCTGAACCTCCGGCACCTGATCCCCCAGAGCCACCAGTATTTCCGTAAGCCTTTGCCTCTCCTCCGCCAGTTGCCAAAAGATATTGCCCAGTTGGCGCAGTAATCGTTGTGTTCCCACCCGGAGTGCCACCGCCGCTTCCACCAGCACCACCGGCAGCCCCTACGGTGACTGTGTAATTGGTTGCAGATTTAAATGTCATTCCTGCGTCAACAAGACCGCCTGCTCCGCCCCCTCCGCCACAATTTGAGCCAGACCCGCCAGCACCACCACCACCACCACCAATAAGAAGCACTCTTGCATTGACATCCTTGCTCAATCCAGACAATGTTCCAGACGCAGTGAATGTATAGGTAGTGTAGACAACATTGTTATAGGTCAATGTTCCGGGCACAATAGGAGTAGAGCCAATCAAGGCAGTTACTGCGACTGGTGATCCTACGTTGGGAAGGATTTGGCGGGGTACGGCAATGCCTACAATGCCCGATCCCCCCGCGCCACCCACAGTACCATCTCCATATGTTCCACCGCCGCCACCACCGGTATTCACCGCGGCTGCCGTTGCTCCTGCACTACCGCCACCAGCCCCACCTGCGCCACCGCCATCGTTGCCACCACCACCGGCATACGTGACTCCATTTATCGACCATGCTTTTCCGGGGGCACCGGGAATTGCCACCACACCCGCAAGCACGGGTGTTGCTGGCTTTATTCCTGATGCACCACCACCTGCACCAGAATATCCATCTCCTCTTGCTTCACCATCGCCTCCATCGCCTCCTTGTGCAAGCGGATGAGCAGTTGAATTAGAGTCTAAAAATGATGCTAGACCACCCGGCGTTGCTGAAGAATTGCTAGACTGCTTTCCTCCTCCGCCACTTCCGCCAGAAAGTCCGTTTCTACCCGTGTAAATTCCTCCAGACCCGCCGCCATATGCTATCAATTTAAGAACTGAGTTACTGTATATGGTCGTATCTGATCCGTTTGATCCACCACGAGTTGCTCCAGCCCCCCCTGCACCAAGAGTAATCGTGTATGTTGTGCCACTTGTAACATCGACGCCTGTTTCTAGGAATCCTCCAGCACCGCCCCCTCCTCCTCCCCATGCTGCTCCCGCCGCTCCTCCGCCAACAAGAAGCACAGTTGCCCTACAGTCCCTATTGGAAGTCCAATTTCCAGAACCAGTACACATCCACACATCATATGTAACACCATTGGCAACAGAGACGGATTGCGTCCACGTCCCTGTAGTAGTTGCAACTACTGGACCATACGTCACACCAAGTTTATTTATTTTATTATTAACATTTAAATTTGATGCGGCTTTGATCGCCATTACGAAACCTCTACACCAAATGCGCAAATATTTATATTTGTACTACTTGCGCTAAACAATAATTTTGATCCATTAGGAATGGTAATTCCTAGTGTCAAAAACACTGAATCATACGCAGGAATCGTTCCGCCATCAACAATCATCTCGTTCAATGCATGAGCCGTTGTCGTGGAAATGCCTAATCTATATGTGGCTGCAGTTGATCCCTTATTGCAAATCACAACAGTACTGACAATCGTAGCAGATGTCCCAGAAGGAGTATAAACATTCTGCGCCCCTGTTGTTCCTGCAATAGCATAACTTGTTGTAGTTGCTGTGGTTTGACATAGTACCTTGTATGCCTCAGCCATTGTAGATTTCCTTCCCGGTATATGTATTATACATAATTTATATTATACTCCCATGAATAAAAACGAACGCGCGTAGTTCACCGTCTCTGGAATGGTGATTGTAGCCCACGTTAAATCGCCGTTTGCAGCAGATTGTAAATATTGCCCTGCGGTTGGACTACCACTAGGCAATGTGTACGTTACGTTGGAACTTGTATCGGCTGCCTTGATAATTGTGTAGTTTGAAGTTGCTCCATTCAAGCGCAATGTTCCCGTGATTGTGGAGTTCCCTGTGACGGTAATGCCACCACTGGCAACCGTGAGCCCAGTGAGACCGCCAAGTGTTCCCGTGATTGTGGAGTTCCCTGTGACGGTAATGCCACCACTGGCTACCGTTAATCCAGTGAGACCGCCAAGCGTTCCGGTGATTGTGGAGTTGCCCGTGACGGTAATTCCGCCTGCGCTGACTGTAGCGCCTCCTGTGGTAACCGTAATTCCACCGCTTGCGACCGTTAGTCCAGTAAGACCGCCAAGCGTTCCGGTGATTGTGGAGTTACCTGTGACGGTAATGCCACCACTGGCTACCGTTAATCCAGTGAGACCGCCAAGTGTTCCCGTGATTGTGGAGTTCCCTGTGACGGTAATGCCACCACTGGCTACCGTTAATCCAGTGAGACCGCCAAGCGTTCCGGTGATTGTGGAGTTACCTGTAACCGTAATCCCATTGGCAGACACCGTCATTCCTGTGGAAAATTTTCCTGCACCCGCAACATCCAATTTGACGGTAGGAAGGGCGACACCGATACCTACTGTTCCATCTGAATAAATGCGCATGCGTTCTGAAAAACTCGTTGCCGCACCGTGACCGCCAGCATTGCTTGCCGCCGTGGTAAAGACAAGGCTTCCGCTATTTTCCTGAATAAGCCACGCAAAACCGTTTCCGGCATATTTCCATGCCGTAGAGTCATAGTATGAATTAATGGCAAATGTTCCGCCAGCAGATGCTTCAATTGCTATTGAATTGGCAAATACATGAGAAGTAGTGCTTGTATAAGTGTTTGTGCTGCCAAATTTAGAAACTCCAGATGCCAAATGCAACGAGGCAGTCGGCGTTGTTGTACCGATACCAACTGATCCTGCTTCAAAAATTGCCGCATAATTAGTAGTTCCACCAGTTGCGGTGACATACAAGGCCCGATTGACTGCACTTGATCCATTCCAAGTGCCAGTACTGTTAATTGACACACCAGTTTTCATGATGCTAGCAGTTGAACTTGTGTCGGTTACATTTACAATCAAAGAAGTAAACGCAGTTGTTCTTGCAACATTTGTCTGATGACTGCTATCTCCAATTACTGATGATCCGCCGCTACCAACGGTCAATCCCGTCAACCCACTCAACGTGCCAGTTATTGTTGAATTGCCCGTAATGGACGCTCCTCCAGAAGCAACGGTCAGTCCAGTCAATCCGGTAAGCGTTCCCACTACTGTAGAGTTGCCAGTGACTGCAATGGCAGCGCCGAAAGTCTGTAATGCACTGAATGTATTCGCAACGCCTGTATTTGCGCCAGTTCCCCCACCGATCACTGTAGAGTTTCCGGTTGTTCCTGAGCGATAGTAGACAGCCCCGCCAATAGCATAGATTTCTGTCAAGCCAGTACCCGGAGGTGTGGGTGCTGCCGTCATATCAGTTAATATGATTGGTGCATTTTGAGAAAATGTTTGCGGAGCAGTCCATGTATTCGCCGACGATGAGGTTGCGCCGCCTCCTCCTCCGCCGCCGCCGCCCGATCCTGTTAATACCAACCCTTCGTCGGTTGCAGTAAATCCGGGCGTGGACGAAGTGAGCGCAATTTCACCAGAGCTAGTTCCTGCTTGATAGTACAGATTTCCATCTGACTTGACATACAGGAATATCTTGTTTGCTCCGGGACCAGCTCCCGGTGTTGTCGTTGCATTCAGCGTAATGCCAGTATTGATTACTGGAGAAGTCAATGTCTTTCCAGTAAGGGTTTGCGTTGCCCCAAGAGTTACCACCGTATCTCCAGCGGCAGGGAACGCAAAAGTTTGCGCATCTGCTCCAGCCGTAAACGTCATGGTATTTGAAACAGTGAGGGTCTTGGATGTGGTTCCACCAGCAATGGTGAATCCTGTGCTTGCAGCAGTCAATGTCAAACCGTTGATTGTTCCAAGAACAGTAACTGTTCCTGCGTTAATTTTGAGTGTTTGATTTGCCGCAGTTGCATCAAATATTCCATACAATAATGCTTTTGCTTTATCTCCCGCTGTATCTGTGCGATCTTGATTGTCTACATAGAATGAATTGCTTGCCGTTTCATATTTTCCGGCAAAATATCCCAGAGCAACATTTCCTGCTCCAGTAGTGGCATACAAGGCATTTGATCCTACTGCGGTATTTGTCCCTGTTGTAACTGCAGAATACAATGCTTGAAAACCAATAGAAGTATTATTTGCTGCTGTAGTAACACTTCGAAGACTATTTGTACCAACGGCAGTGTTTGCATCTCCCGTTGTGCTGCTCAATAGTGCTTGTGATCCAACCGCTGTTGCATTTGATGCAGTGTGAGAAGTCGCCGCAGAATACCCAATTGCAGTGTTGTTTGAGCCAATCAGAAGTGATCGCAAAGTAACTGAACCAACGGACGTATTCTTCTCTCCTGTTGCGCCTGTGCCTTGCAACTGAGATTCAAAACCAATTGCAGTGTTGTTTGCGCCCGTCAAGTTTCCAGAGGTCTTGCCCAAGGCGGTGCCATTGGTAGCATTTCCTCCTGTGCCTACATACACTCCATTGACGGTTGTTGCAGTCGCTGCGCCAAGAGATGGTGTTGTGAACGTCTTGTTCGACAACGTCTGTGTGGCTGTCAGAAGCACTACCTCATCGTTGATGGAACCCGGAAACGTAAATGTTTTTGCATCCGTTGTGGCTGCAAGCGTTATGGAGTTACTAACCGAGAGCGTTTTGGCATTGGTAATGGTCAACGTTCCAGTAGTTGTGGTGATTGCCAGTCCATTGATCGACGTTGCCGTAGCAACACCGAGTGCGGGAGCGGTAAGCGTGGGTGACGTAAACGTCTTGTTCGTGAATGTTTCGGTACCCGCGAGCGTGGCAAGCGTCCCTGTCGTAGGTAACGTAACATTTGTCGTTGCTGTAGAGGTAAGCGTGATCGCAAATGTTCCGCTTGTGCTGAATGCTCCTGTTGTCGTGACATTTCCAGCAAGTGTAATGGTCCGGTCTGCTCCCCCGGCCGCAAAAGTAATTGTCCTATCGGCACCCATTGCATCAGAAGTGGCAAAAGTCAGGTTGTAAGGAGCCGCATTGGTTGAGCGCAATGAAAACCCTGTGACAGCCGTATGCGTCCCACCGTTGATAGTCGGGCTCGTGAGGGTCTTTGCAGTCAAGGTTTGCGTTGCCCCAAGAGTGACAACCGTATCTCCAGCGGCAGGAAAGGCAAACGATTGCGACTCCGCTCCGGCCGTAAACGTCATGGTATTGCTGACGCGGAATGTCTTGCCCTCATCAATAGTGATGGTGGATCCAGTCGCCGGAGTAGTGATGGTCACATTGTTGTATTTGGTTGCAACAATATTGCCGCTTACCTTGAGATTATTCGCTCCGGGATCAGTGTACGCACTTACACCGATGTAGACTCCACCGGTATCATATCCGCGGAAAAATTCTGTCATGGTCGCGCCACCGGAAACCCTCGACCAGAGGCTCAGGTATCCCGCATTGTTGGCAGCAGTACCGTTGAGTTTTTGCCCGCTGATGCCCGCCCATGCTGTATACGCAGTTGTGGCTCCAGCGTATCCCCCAAAGACAATTCGCCCTCCGACACCTGCGGCCATTGCCGTAGTGTCACGAACAGCCAATACACCAGCCAATCCTGCATTGCTATTGGCACCATAGACATCAAGACTGATTGCTTCTGCGGTCTGAATTGCCGCAGTGACACCGATTGCAGGTAAATATCCGCCATATCCGTGCGTATGATCTCCTCTGGAGACGGCTGACGCAGTACCAACAACTGCCGTAGAAGACACGTTTGTCACTGTTGTGGAATACGCATCGGCTCGTGCATGCTTGTGATCTCGTCGAGCCGGATATGTGCTTGTTCCCGCAGCTACGCTATCACCGGGAGTGGAAGATGGCGCAGCAGGACTGGATTCGGTATCGCTGTACGTCAATGGCGTGACTGTCAAGGTGACATCAACCGACTCGGTTGATGAATTGTCTACTGCAACAATCGTCATTCCGCTCGGAATGAGGTTGATGGATCGTCGAGTGCCATACGATGTACCACTGACCATGACCGTGTGTCGAGCCAAGGCATCTATAGTTCCAGTGATATTTCCCGTTGATGCGGTAACCGCAAATGTTCCATTAAGCGTGCCACCTCCAGATGCGGTAAGCGCTCCGGGAATGGTGATCGCTCGACTTGATCTCGTAATGGTAAGCGCATTGCCAATCAGTGTCCCGGTGTCTCCATATGCATCAATGGAGAAATTGGAACCTGCATTTGTTCCGCCTTCAACGGTTGTTGTCGATGACAATCGCCACCGTTCAGATGTTGTCCCATTGTTGTTCTTGAGCAAACGAAGAACGGCGGAATGATTGGTCGTTCCCGGAGCAGAAGACCACGCAACAATATCCATGCGTCCATCCGCATTCGCGGCGTAAGGCTTCAGCGTCAAGACGGAGGTGTCTGCGTTGTTTCCAATAATGGTCGCCCCTGTGTTGGTCACGGATAATCCGGCACTAATTCCCAATGATCCCGTAATAGCGGAATTTCCGGTAATTGTTGCACCACCTGCCGAAATTGTTGCACCACCCGCTGTGACGATCAATCCTCCAGCAGTGATCGTTGTTCCCAGACCAATTGTGACGGCTCCATCAACATTGAGATTTGCGGTGCCATTCTGCGTTGGAATGGTGTAGTTGGACAGGGCCGTGCCAGTGTCATTGTATGTTGTGGCAGTAATTCCTGTGGCCAACTGTTTGTAAGAACTGGTGCTTGAATCATACTTCAGCACATCATACGTATACGCATTGGTTACTGAGGCCCAAGTGATGACATTATAGACAGTGTTACTCAGAGTAGTTGGTCCGGTACTTAAAGTAAACACCGCAGAAGGAGCAGTCTTGTTTCCATTACGGTCAACAGCAACAACGCGGTACGAATACGATGTCGATGTAGAAGTAGCGGCATTCGTTACGGTAGAAATGGTCGGATTGGACAATGCCCGAATTGTGGCTCCGCCCGCAAATACATCTAACCCGGCAGTTGGCAATACTCCAACTGGAAGCCCTGCACCAAGGTCTCCTCCTGCGCCGAGGTCAGACACAAATCGCGCAATGGTCGAACTGATAGCTGCTGCACCAGTACCTCCGGCGGTAATTCCCAGAACACCTGTTCCGTATTGATACAAACCAGTGTTGGTATCACCAGACCATGAATAAACTGGATTTGCTGATGTGCCTGCCGAGTCTTGCTGAATGGTCTTGGTAATGATTGGCGCATTACCAAGCGTGCGTATATACAACGGCACTGAACTCTGGCCACTATTGGGTGATGTCGTGGCAATCGACGCATCTGTTGCTCCGCCAGCGATCACCACGGCGCGTGCTAGGCCAGCTCCAATCGTTGCCGCTCCACCCGTTGTCAATGCGGTTGGTGACGCCACTGAAGATACAGCATCTCGCAAATCCGCAAAAAACGCATTGCCTGCATCCAGATACACGTATCCAATGGGAATGCCATACACGCGACCATCAACGGTGTTGAGTAGCAATGCGTCTGCAGCAGTGCCGTCTCCGGCAATAAAAAGATTTGTATCGCCTTCAATGTTGAACTCCAAGTTAAGATTTATCGAGTTCACAACATTGGTTTGATCGGCACGCCTGAAATAACGTCCGCTTTGTGAAGCAGTTTTTCCTCCTTGAGCAAGGACCGATAGATTTGGAGTGACAGTTGAGCCAGAAACGTCTGCAAACCCTTTGCTATGAAGCGTCGTATTGACACCTGTGGTTTGCCGTATTCTCCATCGAGCTTGGATACGTCGAGTTGTTTCAGCACCAAAACTCGTGTCTTTTAACTCATTGACAAGTGTGGCATTGGTTTCTCCTCCATAATAACGGACATCGGAGGCTTTTTGTTGTGCAGTTGGATCGGCTGAACCATCTGCTGTTTCAGCAATTCCATCTGGAACAACTTCTTGAAACCAAATTTCCAACCAAAGAAAAATAGCATTGGTTGTTGAAGTGCCTGCTGGCGAAATAGACACATTGGTCGCATACGTTGGACTATTAGTCGGACTCGCCACTCTGACGTAGGAACCAAAAAAATTCACACGAGAGTCGGGAATAATTGCCGTTGTTGCGTCAACAGAAATGTTATTGATAGTAAAAAATCCAGATCGCACCAACAAGCGAGATAGCTGCGTCACGTTTTCTCTTGAAATTCTTTGCATGACATTTAAGTCAAAATCCAGAATGCTTTTTCCTTGCTGGAATAGCACAGAATCCCAAGACTTATTCCCAATGTCAATTGAAGAAATTCTACTGATCCGTAACGGCGTTGCTCCCAATGTCGGATTAACTGGCTTCACTCTCTTGCTCCATTACTACTGTACTTGAACAGTAAATGATATTCCTGCTGGTTTCCATTGATTTATTAACGAGTATAAAAGAGAATATTCTTGTTGCGTTAATGTGTACGATCCATCAGGTGTATTGACATACACCACGAATGATCCTGCTCCTGTACTTGGTCCTAATGTAAATGCCAAATTCGGATCATCGATAGTATACCCATTCGCGACGGCCTTTATAAGGGTTGATGATACTTGAGGGGAAATTGTCTGGCTCAAGACATACGTGCCATTTTTGCCTTCTGCGTTATTTCCTGCATTTACTGTAATTGTTGTATTGTCAGGAATATTTGTGCCTGATATTTTTAACACTGATGCGCCAAGCGAACGGAAATATCCTTGCGGCACAGAAGGGGATGTTCCAATAACCAATTGATTGGAATTATTTGCAACGGTTCCGTATCCAAACGCATTTCCTACAATTGGCAATGTAATTGGATATGACTGTGCATAAAATGACGCTGCGATATTTGATTGTGTTGTCAATGCTGGCTGACTAATAAGACAAGTAATATTGCCCGACACATTTGATCCAACGGTCAACAGAACAGTTCCTGTCGGAATGCCTGTTGCAACAATGACTTGTCCTGTTTTAAGAGTTCCTGTTACTGATGAAGCCGAAATCACCAGTGAGGTTGAACCCTGACTAATTGTCGATGCCGCGCTTATCGCCGATGCGGTACTGGCAAACCCCTTGTCTGCTGACAAATTGGCAAGTCCCAATGGCGATCCACCGTCCAGAACGTTAATGTCTGTTGACAACGAGCCACTTAACAATGACGATAGTGCTACGTTGTTTACTTTGGGATAAACAACTTGCCTTTGCACGCGATTTCTGTACGCAATATCATCCAAAATTTCTGAAGTTAATCGATCAACATTAAGAAGATGTCCCCAGAAATCAGCCCATTGTCCACCTGCCAGTCGCTGATCAGTCTGACGCAATGAATACTCCATATTTTGTCGTGAATCAGCAAGCGCCGTAGCAAAAGGCATTAGGAATGCATAATTAACACTATTGAATTTGGGCCATATGGTGACGCTATTTGTAAGTTCCGCAACACCTTCAATAAGACTTGTGGAGATTAATGAGCGATCAGACGTTGGCAATTCTCCATAAGGATATGCCATAATGCCCTTGTTGTCATATTTGACCATAAAATATGTACATAACGACAATATGGTGTGTTGTTTTAATTCTATAATTTCAGAAAAAATATCGGTAATTGTAGAGTATACGTATAATTTCCCATCGGAAATCATTATTGAAACAGATAATGCTTCATTCCATTTTGAACTATCAATGTAAAAAACTATTGCAGAAGTCTCCAGAGGTTCTTTATTAAAAGAATCTGGCATTTGATCCAATAATCTTTGCAATATGCTAGTGTTTGGCGGAAGTGCCGTAATCGTATTCAAGGCACACCCCTTTTATCTCAATATAATTGATCCACAAACAAGAATTTTTCCTGTTAATGGAACAATAATTTCTTGATCTGCGTTATTTGAATCAAAGACATTTATTTTTACGGACGCCATTCCCGGTGTGGCCATGATTGCCTGAATAAGAGACGATTTGTTAAATGCTTTTGTAATTGGCGACGTAAACGTATAATACAATGTCGAACTTTTTGTGTCTATGTAACTCATGGAATTTGACCCAGAATATTTGACAGTCTCCAAATATCCCCATGAAGAAGCTGCTTCGTCCCATCGCAATATATCATACGAAACAATTGTTGGGCCAGTGGTATTTCTTGTCCAAGTTATAGTATTATTGGCAATTGCTGCTCCATTGGTAATTGAATATGGAGCAGAAGGAATTGATTTGTTTCCATTTGAGTCAGTTGCAACAATTTGATATTGATAATAGACGTTTCCAGTGGGGGCGTTAGCCGATACCGTTTGAATTGCTGGAACTTGAAATCCGTCGCTAATATCTAATGAGTCAAAATAATTTGCAATAGCGTATTTAATAGATGTTCTAACAATTAACAATGAATATCCCGACAATGTAGTTGCATAAACATACACATCTTGTGTTTGCGTAGTTGCCCCTGCAACAGTGACGGGAATTCCTGCAGGCTTATATCCCGGATATTTGTTTCCCTGTTCGTCTACATACCCATCAATAGTGTTCTGTGTTTTGTCAATTAATGTTTGACTGCTTCCAGTTGATGTGCCGTTATGAATATATAGTGTAACAACTTGCGCCGATGTTTCTATTGGAATGGCTTTTGTCACTTGTTCAACAATAAATCCATTGCCATCATATAATCGAACTGTTTGCGCTCCCGCACCAATTGAGTATGCGGTTCCTCGTGCCAAATCGCGAATGATTTTTCCAAATCGAATTCTCCACTCTTCTTCAGTTTCTATTTCTGCTCCATTAACAATTGCTTGAGGATTATTTCCAGAAGAAATTCCATAAATCGTTGTCAATAAATTTTGTATGGTATTTGCAGGAGTATTTCCAACTGTTCCATATGAGGTTGAAATAATTGTCGTTGTTGCCTCGTTTGACGCTTCAGGCAATACCTGTTGATACGGAACCTCATACGTCCGAGACGTTCCGAACACTCCTACTCTTGTTCCGGCACCAATTGAAATATCTCCCTGCACTCCAAAAGCAGTCGCAAGTCTCGGCCACGTCCCAATAGTGCCTCCAGTTCCCTGATCAGATGAAGCACCGCCAATGCCCGAATCAACTGCTTGCCACACAAATTGTGTGCCTACTTGTGTCTGACTGGATACTTCTCCAATATAGAATGATTCGGTCCATCTATTTGCAACATTAACAATTGTCAAATTTGTATCGACAAATGAAACTGTCGTCGGGTCAATTATGTCTTTATAGACGAGATTCGCGGTCATGGCACTATTTGTAGCACGATAAATCCTAAATCCAATATTATTGGTCATTGAGTCCCAGCCAATTGTCGCGCTACGCAGGGTGGATGCAGCCGTGACAGACACTGGAATTGATCCTAGACTTTCGCCGCTATTTGTCAAACAAGAAATGCTGTAATAATATGTTGTTTCTATAGTAAGTCCAGTGCTAGCACTATTGCTGGTTTGCACAACAGTTGCCCCAGATGGAATAGTCAGTGAATAATTAATTACGCTGCGATAAATCTTATAGGCCAAAGGTCTCGATGCTGTATCTCCAGATACTGATGGTGACCACGTAATATATGCGGTGTTTAATGTGGGAGTCGAGCGTACATATCCGCCAAGTGTCTCTGCTGCTGCACTATTGGTCAGATTTCTCGCTGTTACGCCCCATGTGTACTCAGTTCCCGGCCAAATACGATACGTTGTAAAATTGGAACCCGAATCAGTAAATGTTACTGTCGCTCCACTGCCAATGGATACAGAAACTGCATTCATCATGTATGCGTTGTCGGCTCTGTATATCTTGTATCCCGTTGCATTAGTCACAGCCACCCATGTGAGTGTTATCGTTTGCGGACTCACAAGAATCATTTTTCCACTCACAGGATCGCTGCCGAGTTGCTCTCCTGTGGAGAACACTGGAGTAATACTGTAATAATAAGTTCCCGCACTTAATCCGCTTGTACCGCTTGACGTTTTGCCTGAAAACGTTGCTCTGACCAACCTGTTTCCATTAACAGCGGCATACGTCACTGCCACGTTTGATGGCGCATCCAGCATTTTGCGATAAAATGTGAATTGTCCATACGCACGTACTGCGTCAAGTAGGGGAAGTCCAAACGCTTGCTTGATAGACGTGCGCACACTATCTGTTATGCCTTGAGCAAAACTGACATTTTGTCTAAAAATTTCTTGTGATACCGCTTCGATTAATGACCGCACTATGCTTCCTTGATTAAAGTCATTAATTCTTGTGGTATGTGACGCCATGTAGTTAACCATTGAGGCAACAAGGTCTTCTTGTTTCCTTAGTTTGAATATTCCATCATTTGCCATTGTCATTGCCATATTTTCATTTTACCAAAATTCTTCGTTATTGACTTGCTGGCTTTAGATCGGCAAGACAATTGGATTAAAATTTAATTGAACGCCGTTTTCAGCAACCGTTGCCGATAAATTTGTAACAGTACATGCTCCTGTTGTTGCGTCATAGTTCAATACGATATTGTCTACCGATTGTATTCTTTGTTCGCTAAGAATTGTTTTTTGCAATTCTCCACGTACTTTCAGTAAAAATCCTACGCGATATCGTTCTCCAAGTAAGGTGAGCGCAGTATTTCCAAATGTAGGTCTTGTTGTCAAAGCCCCATATTTTGTGAGCAACCTGCTTCTAATTGCCTGCCGCACGTTGCTCAATCCAGTTACTGTTGTCGTATCTCCGGGATACTCTTGACTATCAAACGTCAAAAATCCTAATTCATTTATTTTTATATCTGTTCCAAATGTGTTTATTGCTTGAGTGTTTACATGTTTATTAATTATTAATCTAGATGTTTGTTCCTGACTTGTTTCAAGATGAATGATGTCTCCTGTTTTTAATACTTGCGTGTCAAATGTGTTGGGATCGCTATGAATGCTAAAAATAATTCCGATTTCGTATGAATGTAAAAATCCAATTTTTGCGGTATTTGATACAGGCGCTTTTTGTGTGTTTAGCGTAATTCCATTTGTTGGCTCAACATATGTTTGATTTTTTGCAGTAAATGTTGTTGCAAATAATCCATTTTGTTGTTTGTACAATAATTCAGGATTTGTTCCGACATACACATTCACGCCAATGACGTTATCTGGCCAAATAATTGGAGAAGACATAGACATTAATTCATTTTGAGGTATTGCTATTCCAATTCTTGCTCCACTGTCTGAATCAATGTTGTCCGGTGATGTCATTGTTTCGCCATTATGTGTGATGTATGTATATTTCACATAATATGTTCTAGCAGGCAATGATCCTCCGTTAATTGTAGACACATATTGCAGTGCCAATGTTGTAGGATTTTCTAATGTCAATGCATCAAACACCACAGTTCCTGCAGCAACTGATTGATACGTATTATCTGGCTTTTTAATTGCATACGCCGATGGATAATACGTATCAATTGTCAAAGCATCATGAACATAATCTCCGTTTCCATCGTATCTTCTGACAAAAAATATTGATTTACTAGTTAATAACGATTCTGGCAACATTCCTGAATCAACATACGTTTTTAAATTAATGGAAATATCACCGGCATCAACTGATGCCGGAAGCATTAATTCTGCATGAGGTGTTCCATATTGATCTCTTATGTCGTCAGAAATATAAGGGTATCTTAATTTATTAAGCGGAATAAGTGACGGCCACGCAGATGTATCTCCTAATTGTCGTTGCGCTATTGTTTCTAACGTATCACTTTGTTTGACTACATAATTTTTATATGTTGACATTTTTTTTCCTTATTTTATACAAATATTACATTTACAAGTAATTCTTTTAATTTATTATTAATGTTAAAATCTGCACTTGAATTATCGTTGTGTATGATATTATCTGCTAATTTCCATTGTTGAAGTTCTTTTAGTGCTTGCAGACCAGCAGGTGTCAATTGAATTGCCGTCCCTCCAGATGCCACATTATCAAACAAAATGGCATTTTTAAATCTCATCATGTTTGCTTCTGTGTCAGTGGCAAAAATTTTTACTTTTGCCAAAAATAATTCTGTTTCAACATTTAAAATGGGAATTTCATACATCAATCCTGAAATGCATTTTGCTATTGCCTCTGATATTTGAGCGCATATCACCCTTGCTTCTGGAGTATGTTCCGGCATTGTTTCATACGATTGTTGCAAAAAAAATGACACATATTCTAAAGAAGGATACAATTTAAATAATGTTTTAATTTCTGGCAACAATCTATGTCGTTTTGCGGTCATTGTTTCAGAATTTATTGTTTCAATTTCATTGTTATTTTCATTTAATGTGCTACCAAAAGCAACTTGAATAGACATGTGTTGCCTCCTTATTCGCCACCGCGGCCCTGACCGGTGTATGTGCGTGCCAATTCATCTGCAAAAGTAGATCCATACCTATTAAATCGTTTTGTTTTAACGCCTTTGACCATAACTGTCTCGTTTAATTTATAATTATTGTCAAAACTAATTGTTGGAACGGTAATAGTGGCATTTTCTTGAACACTTGTAAGAATGGAATCTCCAGTACCCAATACTGCTCTTTTTACAATAGATTTTGACGGTATACCATTAAGAGAAATAGTAGGATTTTCTCTGGCCAAAAATAATAATCGCGGATCATTATCTGCAAGTGGTGCAGCCATAGTTTTGCCATCGGGATTTTGCATCCATGCTGCGTATTGTTCCGGAGTAGTGGTGCTAGTGCCAAATATTACTCCTGCAAGTTGACGCAAACTCCAGTATTTCTGTATTGTCCCTGATCCAGATAATCGTTCTTGTTCTGTTTGTGTCACAATACTAGAGCCACCTAATGTCCACGTAGTATCTGAAAATCTTGCTTCTGCTACTTTTATCATCTCTGTAAGGTCAACATTTATTGGAATTGATCCTCCCGGCATTGCCTCTTTAATTGCAGACGACATTTGTTTTCTGACCGGAAATATATGCCTTACTGAATCTGGGATAAGATTTGATTTCAAATCTTTCATAACTTGTTCCTGATTTGGATATTTTTCGTTTGCGTTGTTTGATAAATAATTTCCGCTCAAACAAACCATTGATAATTGATAATTAAACATCAACGGAGCGCTTGCACTTCTGCGCAATGTCAATTCCCTAATGGCCACATCCCATTGTCCGTAATCAGGAGCATCAGGGAAGGAAATGGTTAACTTTAACGAAGTTGATTTTGACTCACCTTCTTTGCATTTTTTGTAATATCGAAAAATCATTTCCCTTAAAAGCACATACGACGCATAGGCAAACCCACTATTCATCAATCCTCCTAGCCTCCATCCAGTAACTCCTTGCAAATTGATCGTGGTGGTTCCATCACCCATGTGATCTGCATGAGTCTGCCCATTAATCGATTGATACAGCGCAAGACGAGCCGGAGTTGAAATATCAACTTGTTCAGGCAACACATAAAATACGTATTCGGAATAGTTTTCGCCTTCTTCATTTAGTCTCAGCGAAAACATGCTGTTGTTTATGTCCATGAAAGACTCCCCGGACTATTGTGGTCCACTTGTTGATTGATTCGAGCCATTTACAGATACCACATGATTATGAGTAACAAGATTTACTCCATTTACCGTGATATTTCCACCAGAACTATTAATACTTATAGTAGAAGATGTATTTATTGTAAGTGATCCTGTGCTTTGAATTGTGGTTGATCCAACCGCATTGACGTTTAAATTTGTTGGAGTAGATACCGACATATTTCCAAAAGGATCAATCACAACCGATGCGCCACTGGAATGCATCATGGTCACAAACCGTGGATCGTCCTTGACAATGGTCCATGGACGACTTTCATGAACATTGCCACTGGATAAATCCGTCAACCCTATGTTTTCCGTAATGGGAGCTACCTTGAAATACGTTCCATCAGGGAACGCAAATTCATACGTTCCATTGCTTGTCATCCTGCTATACACATCACTAGCATGACGATCTATTTTTGTTCCCGGCTCATCAAATGAAAATTCATGATAAAGGGGCGGAAGAAAACCGACACAAATAGGAAATATTGGATTATTGTTGGCAAATACAATAATCGCAATGGCATCATCAACTCCGTCCAAAGCCGACAATCCGGAAAACGACGTATCCACTGGTGGAGCAACACTGGGAATCCAATGAGATGCTTCCGATTGCGTAAATACACTCGATGCAATTGGCACGTCGATCCATGGTCCTGACCCCTCGTCCATGTGCATGCCAACACACTTCAACGTCCTCTTGGCCCAGTTGATGCCCAACACACGACCAAGCATCGGCCCACGAGATGTGCCATACGCGCTTTCCACGCCATTTCGCACATCCGCCATTGCGGCAGAACCCCTCATGGTTGTTGGATATGTTCCCATTTTTCTTCCTTTTTAAAGTGTATTAGGATCAGGCCTAGATTGAAGTCCCGCTAACGCATAACCACTGATGCTTTGCGGGCGATTAACTCCATCTACGTGCTGCATGTATTCGCCCTTGAGTCTGTCCCTGTTTAATTGTCCATCGACGTTTGAAATACGTGTCAATCCCAATCTGGTCAAGAATTGCGGCGCAGGAGACACTACCCATGAATGTTCGATACTTTGGACGTATCCTGTAAGTTGACGGGGATCATTGTCGTCTCCAATTTTGATCCATTGTCCTAATTTTACGTCTGGAGTTCCAATTATTGTAATTGATCCTGTATACAACAAATCGGTAAATGTAAAAATATCGACAAGCCATTTGTTGCAATCCTTAGCAATGAATTGCAATTCAAACGATACTTCATTTGATCCTTGTCCTACTTGCCCATAAAAAGGCATTTTTACTACCATGGGCTTGTATCCAAATTGATCTTGACCTGCCATATCATAATACGGATTTCGCCATGTACTAATCTTTCCATCTGGATCAAGAGTTGGCTGTGTATCTGCAAACAACGCTCCTTCGGTTAATCCACCCGATCCTTGTGAAAACCATGATTGATATGGTTTTGTCAAAAAATACGTGTACCTATCAAAATCATTTCTTGTTAATTGTTTTTCAGTAACAATATCATAATTTTTTAAATACAACATATCAACCTTGGATTCGTCAAACCATGGAAAACTGCCTTGCTCTGTGAAAGAATGTTGCAAAGGAACCTGATCCAATGCATTCAGCCATGGAACCCATCGACACGTCAACACCGTGTAGTCCTCTTCATCATTCAAGAAAATCTCTAAAAAGGGCTTGCTGCAATAGAACGTTATAAAATCCCACAAGCTTCCTTGAAAATTATTCAAAATCGGCGCTTTCATAACTCTCAAACGAGTTTTTCCTTGCGGTGTTTTTGGAAGATTAAATTCTGATTTGATCCATAATGCATTGTCATTTAATCTTTTTGATCCTAATGCAATTTTATCGTCGGAATAAATTTTCGTCAAGAAAAAATCTATCCATACCTCCATGGGCATGTCAAATTCAAATCCACCTGCGTCTTGTCCTAATAATGTTGTCACATAATCTAAAAATGAAGTATTGAATTCATCGGTAATGCCATCTGGAGGCAACTGAATTTGTTTACGCTGAAATATTTTTCCCAAATCTGATCCGCCAATAGACACTGCGCGACTGACAACTCCTTGTGGCCCTTGATCTGCTGCTTCCGTCAACTTGACTGAATCCACTAATCCTCGCATCAGCAATTTAATTCCTGCTCTGGGTCCATTTGGAATATATTGCCTGTCCACACGTATTTCACAATAATCATTTGGCAAAATCGGAATATCTAGTATTGCTCCGTTCTTGTCTACCAAAGGACGCAATTTCAATTCAAATTCTCCGGCGGGATTGCCAATTGATCTCCGCACTGTTCCTCCCAATACAAATTGCGTCAAATCAAATCCGCCCACAATTATTTGTTGGAATACTCCACCTTGTTTATTCTGATTGATTTCTATAATTCTCATTTCTTGGGAACTTTCCGGCCTGCTGCATCTACTGTGTAATCTGATCCTAATATACCTGCTGATTGACGAGCAACATATGCCTCCCTTTCCTTGGCCGCTTGTTCCGCCTTATGTTTTGCTGAAGCTTCTTGTTGAGCATTCCATGCATTTGAAATTCCTGCGGCCGCATTACCAAACATGCCTGCGACACTGGAAGCGCCCGAGAGCAATGCGTCGCCAATCATGGAGGCACCTTCATTTTCTGCCTGAGACGCCCTCATCTGATTTGCTCCAACTTGTTCCGCAACTTGTGACGCACCTGCCCCAAAACTATCTGCAGCAGCATTTCCCAATCTTTGAGCCGCTGCGCCCAAATCGATTTGCGGCGGCGGTGCCGGTACTTGCATTGTCCGCGGTGCGTTGGGATCATTGTATATTTTTTCTCCGGTTGCGCTTAATCTGTAATCCGAAGGACCGGAACCACCCAGTCTGCCTGCGGGCACTGTAACAGTACCTCGTCCACCTCCAGAGTCAACTGGAGCCGATCTTGGGACCGACTGCTGTGCTGTTTCGCCATTTTGCATCGGGTCTGGTGCTGGTGGTGCCGGTGGCCGGATCGACTGCTGTGCTGTTTCGCCATTTTGCATCGGGTCTGGTGCTGGTGGTGCTGGTGGCCGGACCGACTGCTGTGCTGTTTCGCCATTTTGCATCGGGTCTGGTGCTGGTGGTGCTGGTGGTGCCTGTGGAGCAGCGAAATTCGACCACATATTATTGTTCCGAGTAGCAGCCGCAGGACTCGCAGGAGCCATGCCCGTATCTTGTTGCTGACCGTCCATCATCACGGGTGCACGTCCACCGGAACCGGGTGCTGATCCTCTACCACCAGTAGTTTGCTCTCCCTGACGTTGTTCTCTAAGGGGATCAGTGGACACAACAGGATCAGAAGGAGAAGGAGGAGAAGTTGATGGGCCTGATTTTACCGTCGGTACTGCAGGTCCACGTCCAGTTCCTCTCAATGCATCAAGCGTGCCAGTACGAGGTGCTATGGGGGTTGCTCCGCCAATATCGGGTGTGTTCGTGGCAGCAGGCGCAGGCGCACTTCCTCCGCTGCCTCCGCCAGCGTCCGAATGTGTCTCTGCTGGTTCATCAGAACCGCCACCCGTTCCTGTAACATGACCGTCAATCTGGAATGTCAATGTCGCGGTTGATCCTTCAGATTTGACATTGGAAGAATTCAATATTGTGGTAATTAATTTTATCATGCTAGCCTCATCCGGTCGAACCGAAATGTTGATCTCGCCATTGATTGTGGGGAACGACATGGGATTGGCTGTTGCTGTAGAGCCACTGAAATTGGCAACTTGAGAGCCAGTATCCATCCCGCCCCCTTTTCCTATTGGTCCGCCAGTGAAAGTAGTCGAATTAACTCCTGCCCATCCGCCGGACTTAGATGATCCGCCCGATATTTGCCGTAATGTATCTACTACATCTACAGTTTGTCCGCCTTTCAATCCGACGCCTTGAATGATTCCTTTGTGTTGACTATATTGTTGATCAGTAAAATTCGTTGTATCTTCGAAATCTTTAACTACTTTTGCGCCTTTCCATGCCTGTATATGAACATGTGGTCCGCTTGAATGGCCCGTACTTCCCATCGTGCCGAGAACAGCTCCTTTACCAACGTGGGCATTTACTGCCCATTCAGTTGGATTTGCCAAATGTCCATACAATATTGTTGTATCGGGTGCCGCAGTGGGCCGAATAAGAACGTAATTGCCAAAACCCGTTTTATCACCTTTTTTGTCTCCGGCAAATCCTCTTCCTACAACAGTCCCTTCAGTAATATTCCTTACACCAGTAGGTCGGCCTCCTCCGCCTGAAATGTCAATGCCTCTATGATCTGGATCACTTCCTGCCGGTGCGCCGGGAGCCCTTACTTTTACTCCATTCGATGTCCATTCGTTGGAGCCTACGGCTTGCGTTGTTTCCCATTGTCGTTGCGTCATCGTCGGAGTCACAGTACTCGAATAACGTCCATTAGCATCTTTTTTGGTAAGATCGGCAAGAACATCATTAAAACTAAGAATGTCTCTCCCGCCACCATGAGGATTGCTCGCGAAACCTTGTAATTTCGATGCTCTCGTTTCGACTTGTTCGGCATATGCTACAACGTCAGGTCTTGCTACAGTTTCATCAGTGGCGCTTGGTCCTTGGAAGTATCGAGACACAACTCCCGCGACTGTTACGTCTTTACCATCGGCCTTCATTTTGTTTGCAATAAAATTCAAATATTTTGCTGACAAATTTGCATTGAAATTAGGATCGAGCAATTCTTCTTGTGTTGGATCTTTACCGCCATTCATCTGTCTAGCAGCTTCTGGCATCAATTGGAGAAGTCCTTTGGCATTTCCATTTGTTTTGCTTGGATCAAGTCCGCTTTCTTGTATTGCAAGTGCCTTGAGCAATTCAGGAGCAATATTGTTATTTCGTCCCGCATTGATTAATGCTTGATTAGTTTTGCTCAGCACTTCTGGAGTCAAATTTGGATTATTTTTTGCGTAATCTGCATCCATGGAATAAAACGCTTGGTTGTTCCTGATGCCGTTATTTTCTGGATCATTGTTGTTGCGTACTACAGAAGTCCACGGTGTTTTCGAACCACTTAGTGACTCATCGTATGCCACTCCTCCGGGGCGACCAGCTACTGGGAGACTGTTTCCTGTAGGAACACTGGTACTTGATGGTGCAGTGACCCGTACTGATGGTGCAATATTCTGCGCATTCAGCAAATCCTTGGCGCTTGCAGATTGTTGTACATCCTGCTGCACAACCGTCATTCGGCCGATGGTCACATTCCCAAGAAATGTGGCATCTTTCAATTGCATGGGTCCACCGGGCTGTATCGGAGCGCCGGGTGCTATTTGTCCAGTAGTCGGAGGACTGATCTCGCCTCCTCCGCCTGTGCCCTTTGATCCCGGCACGAGCGCATCGAACATTCCCTTTACGCCAGACGAGGCAAGGTCTGACGCTGTAGAGCCAAATAATCCTTGCGCAATAGCACCAACACCGGGGATCAGGCTCAATGCACCACTTGCCAATGCGCCTGCGCCAGTGGACAACAGGGTTCGCGCATTATCGCGCGTAAAAATCTCTCCTGTTTTCTGGTAATTTTCCCATCCCTTGGCAATGTCTTCGCTATTTGAACCGACCGCGTCGATGATTCCGCCTATGCCCGGAATGAACTTGGCAAATTTGGATGCTACTGCACCTGCGCCCTTTAGGCCCAGTTTACTGGCACCAGCCAATCCCATTTCAATTACATCGACAGCGGTACTTGCTGTGCCGGTTGAGTTTGCAATATCCTCCCCTAGTTTTGTCGTAGATGCGCCTGAGGGCGTTCCTGCCGTCCTCGCTGGACCTGTGGGTACTCCTACACTTGATTGCTGTATATTGGTGTCTAGTCCCCCGCCTCTTCCCTCATCCTCTTCTTCGTAGTCTTCATCAGTACCAACGTCTCCTCCTCCTCCAGCAAATCCAAAAGCTGCTGGATTTATCGCTGCGGCGACACCGGCCACAGCAAGAGCACCGACAGCGATTACTCCGGCGGCTTTCCCTTTTCCCCATCTTCTTGCAGAGGTAATTTTTGGTGCCGCCTTCTTTCTCGCTTCCGCAATTGCTGTATCAATGTCCTGTTGCGGTAAACCAGTCGGGTTGGCTTTGATTTTCTCGATAGCGTCATCCAAAGCCTCTATATGTGGCTTTGTTGCTGATTCACCTCCGTGTTGAAAGTATTTTCCCACGCCCATTACTCCGGCGGTGGTTCCGGCAATCGCCAGTCCTGAAACTATCCCTTGTCCGACAGGACTTGCCACCATTCCGGCGATTGTTGGATTATTGGCCAACAACTTGTTCATCCAAATGTTAAAAGCGTCCATTCCTGTAGCAACTTTATCCGTTGCAGTCGCAAGTTTTATTTGTGAGTCTAACAATGCTTGGCTAGAAACTGTCAATTTTTCAAAATCAGGCAACCCGCCCTTGCCGTCTTTTCCTCCTTGTGGTCCCCCAACACCTCCTGTACCTCCTCCCGTTTGGTCATATGTACTGACTGTGGCAATGGCTCTCTTTTTATAGTCGGCAATATCATCTGGTGTTTTCAGTTTTGACACATCTTCATTAATAAAGGCATCTAGAGCGGTATTTTTTAAATTTCCATACTCTTTTTGCATCAATTTTTGAATATCTTCAGCTTTTTCTGTCCCCATAATAACCGCTGTTTGTACCTGATTTGATGTTGATTTCAGCTTTTGTATTTCACTTTTTTGCTCATCAGTAAGTTTTGAACCTGATACTTTCAAATCTGAAAGACTTAATGCTCCGCGAGTTTCATTAAGCGAACTAAGACCATAACGATCTTTCATTGACATCAGTGCGACTTGGGCTCTTCCAACGCCTGCTTCGCCTACACCTTCAACGCCGAAAATTGCACTTGTTTCTATGGCCTTTCGTCTTTCTTCGCCCTTTAATCCTGTGATTTTATCTAGTTCATCCATGGTTGATTTGTTAGCTGTCAATCCAGTGCGAGTCTTGAACTCGCTTCCCATCATGTCAAATTTTGCAAGAACATCTCCTCCTTCAAGTGTCTTTTGAATGTTATAGAGCATGTCCGCGCCGCCTCGTCCTTTTCCTGCGTCGCTTTTGGCATATCCGGCCACTAACATTGGATCACGAACCATGGTTGACATTTGTTGATCGACTTTGCCGAATAAGCCGGGTACGGCTTCTTGCAATCGGGGATCTCCAGCGGCGGCCTTATTAGCTTCGGCAAATGCAGATGCCAATTTTTGCGGATCAAGATCGCCCATGCGACCTCCAACCATATCTGCCATGCCAGCCATGCTTTTCATGACTTCGTCCATGCGATCAAATAATTTTCCATTTGCCAATGCCTCAGCAATGGTAAGTGCAAATTCTTTTTGATCCTGTTTGAAATTGCCGCTGTTTGCTGCGGTCATGGCACTACCGGAGCCGGTTCTTGTTGTTTCTCCGCCAACCGCGCCTGCCCGACCAAAACTTTCCAATGTTGCCGAATAGTTTGTTCGATCAAGACCCAGTGCAAATGCCGACTTTACCGATGTATCGGCTTGATCTGATATCTGTTTTTGCGTCAATCTTGAGCTTCCGGCAAATCTTGTTGAAACATTCAAAGACCTGAATCGATCCTCATCAGTTACACCTGCTAAGGTTTCTCCATTATATTTTCCAATGCCTAGCGTATTTGTCTTGAACTCACCTGTACTTGTAGAATCTGACCACGTGCGTTGTTGTTGACGATACAATGAACCAAGTGATGCGCCCTGCTGTTCCGCTTGTTGGCGATAATCAAGACCACTGGGAGCAAAGGCTTTCAATCCACCTTCGAGCAAATGAGTTCCTTGCCACATGAATTGCTGGCCTATGTTGTGCATTATGCCTTCGTGCTGTGGCTGGTTTCTATACCCGCGAGTTGGGTCTCCGCCTCCTCCGCCGCCGCCTCCGCCGCCTCCTCCGCCGCCTCCGCCGCCGCTTGCAGCAATTCCTCCATCAATGCCGTCTTTTACGGCAGTAGCCATCTCTGCTTTTAAGGTAGCCTGCAAAGCAACAATTGAGGCCGCAATTCCCGCAGCAATCTGTGTTGCCAAATTGGTAGGGGCACCCGTGCTGAGTGTCTTTGCTAGATCAGCAGCTCCATCTTTAAAATCAGTAAATGCTTTCGTCATGTTGCCAAGAGAGGTGGCTATAGCAGTTAATTGCGCTGGAATGCCTGCTACCGCAGTGTTAAGAGCAGTGACTTCTTTACCAAGTTCTGCTATTGACTTGTCTAATTTGTCTTGGGCAGGAATAAGTGTAGTTGTTACTTCTGTAACACCTTTTTTTAATCCCTCTGCAATTGCTCTTTCAAAATCGGCGGGAGTGTAAGAACTAGTCATTTATTCATCTCCCTCCTCTTTAGATGATCCGGAATTTTCCAAGGTAATGCTTTCTAGCAATTCCCAAAAATTATCAGTATTTTGAGACATCTCTACCATTTCCTTGAAATTATCCGTTTCATATGTTTCGTTGACACTCGACCAATTTTCAACGCTACGCAACCTATCTGCGCCTTTTAGTTCTTGTGGAATATTCTTGGCTTTTATATAAGTATAACCATCCTCCACTTTTTCGGGAGATGGTTCATAATCCGTATTTTCTTCCAAAGGCTGCGCTTTAGGTTGATAATGCTCGTTCTTTACCGTATAGGAGTTATCCAATCCAAATCCATTGGCAACAGGTAACGCTCCGCCAAATGGCCGGAACAACGAGAATGAAGGCATCTTGAGTTCGTTGTCGTTGTCGCCCCATGTGCGAACGCCGTAACGAATCTCATTCCAATACTGACGACGATAAAAATCGATAAACGCAATATCTTCGTCAATGTTTTGGGTATAAAATTCCTGAAGAGGAATGTTATATTGGTTTCTGTACCATTCAAGTATTTCTGATTGATACAGTTCATTTAATGCGCGTTTTTGAAGACTTTGTTTACGAAACTGTTCGTGCTGCACGAAACGAGTTTCGCCAGTTCTCCCATTCCCGGTAGTAATACGCTAAGTCTTCAAATTCGTAAATGTTCTCAATGAACGTATCAATGTTTCCGTCGCAATAACTAGGGAGATATCCCGGTGATTGCGTGACAAATTGAAGCATGACAGACATCCACGTCATTTCATACGTGCGTTGATCAACGCTCAATCCCTGCAAAGAAGTGGCTACTGCTCGTCCTGCAAGTCTCTGCAAATTCATGTGTCCGCGCACGACGCCGATCTTTCCTGCTGGCCCATCAATCTCGAATGGCCTTGTAGGATCGTAGGTCTTGGCATCTCCAACGGGCTTGATGCGCGGAGGAATCTTTGCTGCTTCAACCGCTTCGGTAAGGGTATCAGCATTTGCCTCAAATGCTTCTTTTTCCGCCTTGGTAACCATTCATTTCTCCTTGAAAAACTAATACGGCGTGAGAATGACTTCCTCACGCCGTACAGTATACCAGTATTCAGATCATTGTGTAAAGTAAATTGTATGAAATGGGCTTATGTTGCGGGTATTGAGGTGGGGAACGCCGCCATATTGGTGCCCGCATTGTTCTTGTCCGATTCTCCATCCCACTGGCCACGCTTGTCCAATGCCAAGAATGTGACTGAATGCCCAATGACCTGATTGGCAGAAACAGTGAACGATCCTTGCGCAAAATAGCACCTGACATATTCAACAACAGCTTTTCCAGTCTTGGCATCAATAATGGCAATATTGAATGCCTTGCCATCAAGAGCCATCAATTCACCCCCATCACCCTGCTTGCTAGATGTCTTGATCCGGTCTTGCCGGTCATTTTCCGTGTCCACTCCAAAACTTGATTTGAGTCCCGTAATTTCCCCAATGTTCTTTCCATCAGCAAGATATCCGTAACTACCAGCACCAACCGGCTCCAAGTTATGCCTCGTGAGACCGTCATTCCTCATTACCATGAGTGATAAGGTAATAGAATGCGTCGCATTGGTCGGAACCATTTCAATTGCTTGGAGTTGCCCAATAATATGAACAGGAACCAAATTGTATGAGTCAGAACATTGAGCGCTATTCGCAAATCCGACTACATATCCGTCCATCATGATCAATACTTTTCCGCCAACAAGAACGTTGGATCCCGTTAATGTTGGCGCCTCTACAGTTGCTTGACTTGGCATACTTTTTCTCCTTTTTTGTTTTTATTATTAGTTTACATACGCAGTGATAAGCAAGTAGTTCAGTGGTTTTGCGGGAGAAATTGAAAAATCAATATAGTATGCATCGCCAATCGGTCGAATAATGACATCCTTAAACGCAGGATATAATGCTGGTTTTGCTGGATCATCCACAATTAATCCGCGACTCGCACAAAAACGTAACGCTTCATTGACTTTCATGGTAATGACTTGTAGCAGACGAGTTGTGGATTTGTTTCCAATGAATTCTGCAACAGACTCCCGCACAATTCGCACCGTCTGATCAGCAGCCCGAACGGTACTGATTTCCCGTCGTGCAAACTTCAAATCTCCGGTCCATGTCGTCAGCGACTGCACCACAAGAAATCCCCTGTTTGGATCACTCTTGATCGTGAATACTCCGCCATTGAGGAGATTATCGATATCTGCCCGAGACGCAATAGTCTCCAGTCCGTACAGGCTCACTGGCTTGTTGGTCATCGGCTCGGCCTGATCGGTTTGTCCAGCCAACATTCCGCCAATCTGTGCGGCAAGATAATATGGGGGAAGTGTAACCAAGTCTCCGTCCGCGTTATAATCCTTGATACCGGGCCATACAACAACCGCACGCTTGTCGTTGTAGGCGGCCGCAAGGGTCTTTGCTTGTGCTACGGTCTGTCCAATATCTCCACCGATAACAGCAATTCTTTCGGAACTGTTTTGCGGCAAACTCATGCTCTTGGCATGCGCGAATGCAGTTGCCTGCTTTGTTGGACTTGAAGTCATGGGTACGACTACTGAACTTCTCACATTTTCCAGCGCCGTGAAAGCCGTAGCCCAATCAGCAGTAGTTGTAGCTCCGGACGTTAATCCAGACACCGCTCCACTGAACACATACGTTCCATTAGTCAGGGCTCCCGTATTCGCCACAAATGTTGCCGTCAGCAGGTTGCCTGTAATCTCGCCATTAAGCGCATCAACCATGGCTTTTCCATTGCCAGTCAGCAACGTTGCTGCATTTGTACCGTCACTGGCAAGAATAGCCACTGTAGTCACTGCGTCTAATGTATTGCTTGCTTGCCTTCCAGCAGCAGATGCGGCAGTGGTTAGGGACGCGACAAACGCTCCGCCATTATTGATGGCGGAGATAAGATTATTCAGTCGTGGATATGCTGCAAATGTATATTCGACTGCCGTGCCCGGTGACCCCCATGTTAACGAGACACTTGTTGCAGAAATAGTTACGGATCCTGATCCAGTGTTTGCGGTTCCAATGATCTGGATAAGGTTTTTTTGTACATTGTCAACAACATATTCTGTTCCGCTGTGCGTGATTAGTGTTGCTTTCTTTCCGATGGCACTTCCGTTGGCGATCTTGACGGACCACGTATTGGACAATGTGCCCCATTCATTGGCCTTGAGGGTAATCGCTGTCGTGGCAGATGATGTGATCGCAGCAGTAGATTGTGTTGCCGCTCCAACACGCACTGCAAACACTGTCCCTGCACCTGCCGCCAATGCACGCACAATTCCATCAATCAATGGTGTTGCCGTGCCTCCACTGCCAAAGACCGCATTTGCTGTTGCAGCATCATTGAATGCAATGGCTGTGTTGGGTTGTCCCCGCTCTGCTTCTCCCACGATGGCAACTGACTGCAGGCTTGGAGCTACAGCAGCGGCCGCTTGAGAATCATCGATATAAGACGCCACTCCGGGCGCTACTAACACTGCTCCGCGAAATCCTACAGGCATTGATTGCTACTCCTTCTTCTGCGCAATTGCGTACATGTTGTCTTTATTTTCTCATTTGCCTTTATTCTTCACACCACCTTGTAAAACGCTTTAGCCATCCAGAAGGGGTATTCGAAATCCATCCGTTTCTCTTGCATTCAAACAAGAATGTATCAATAAGTGTATGGTTGTATTGATTGCGCACAGACTTCACCCATACGTCTGCAAACGACACTTCTTCTTCTGCGGACACTACCGCAACAGGAGGTTGTGCTTCCACAACTGGCTCTGCTGGCTCGACGACTGCGGTATTGTCCTCAATACCTGTTTCTCCACCGAGAACAGCAAGGGGATTTGCTGAGTTTTGAGTTGCGATATCCTGACCTGCGACACTACGTGGGGGCATCATGTTTCTCCTTATCCTGCAATAGCAGCCAATGTAATTGTTGCCGACGTGCCGCCAGCAAGTGCAGTAGCAAATATTAATCTATGGTATCTATATGGGTAACTCGTGTTCCAATAGGCGAATGCTGAGGTGTTTGTCATAATAAGAGAAGTGGTAGAGTTTGTAACGGGTGTCCATGCAGAGCCAGTGATTGATGCTTCCATACGTACAGACCCTGCGCTCATCGCTCCTGCCACTGTTATTTCAAGTGCAAATTGATTTCGTCCCGATAATTCAAATGTTTCACTTGTAAGATTGATGACTCCATCTGCAGTAAGCAATTTATCCCAAACAGGAATGACAATGAGTGTCTTGGGAAGATAAAATCTTCTCTGTGCCTCTTGCATGTCATCCACGATATATTTATCGGGATGATTTGCATACAATTTCTTCAGGGCAATTTCACCGGCCATGTTTATTCCTATCTCAAACAAATACTTTTGTATTCTATCATTTTATGGTGCAGATGATGTGGTTGTATCAATTCCCGCTGCTCTAGCCAAGGCATTCTTGGCGGCTTGTGGCAATGAGTTCTGGGAAGAAATCCATGCGAGGAGGGCTTGTCTTTCTTCTTCTTCTTGCGCCTTTTTTGCTTCGGTGACTTGACGCTCCGCAAGATTCCGTGCCACTTCGACTTCCCGAACAGACACTTCCTCATTCGTCAAAAGGCTTACGATTTCCTCTCCGGTTTCGCAATTGACTTCGATCTTGATTGGCTTTCCTGCGGCGATGCCATCGGCCAATGCCTTTTTCTTTGCCGCCAAAATTGCCGCCGCTCTCTTCTGTGCAGCCAAGACTGCTGCCTCCTCCTTGGCAATCCTCTCGGCTTCCTGTGCAGCCAAGACTGCTTGGGCAATTTCCTCTGCAGTCAAGGGAACTATCTCGGGTGTTGTGACTTCTGGCGATTCAGTATTACTCATCATTTTTTCCTTATGGATATCCATATAATTTAAATATAGTTCCGGCTTCTAAAGTTGCTATAACTCCAAGAAAAGTAACAGAAGTAATTGCTGCAGTATTTTCCCACACAGCACCGTAAAACGCTGCGTTTAAATTTCTCACTGTTGTGCTATATTGATTAATATATAATGCTGAAGCAACTTTGGCTCTAGCAGTATTCTGAATATCATAAATATGAAATGTTCCAGCACCTTGCTGACCTGTGGGAAAAATTCCACTTGGAGGAATAATTGCGATTCTTCCTTCTGCATTTAATCCGGCATCTTGTGTACTATAGTATGCAACCGCCGATGATCCGTTAAATCGTATTCCCAACAAATCGTATGTTGGCTGACCTCCAGTGGATTTAGCTGTGTAGTGACAAACCAAATTGTTAATACTGGCGGGAATATTAGAAAAAGTCACCGAGGCTGAAGCAGATGCCAGAAGTGATGTTCCGAGCAAAAATGGCCTATCCGTCAAAAAACTCATTACAAAATACTCCAATTTGCGCCATCAGAAATAACTACAATATTATTATACTGCGTTGTCAATACGAGTGAGGTCACTCCATCAATAGTCTGTGAGGAAGTGGTGCCGATAGTCAAGGTATAGGCAGAAGTGCTGTTCTTCTTTATTTGATATTGCCGCCCAGTAATTCCTACGGCGGTGGGAAGGGTGACCTGATAGGATGTGGTTCCTCCGCAAAGGACAACTCCGTGTGTGGAGTCGAGTGTCGTTGCGGCAGTGATCGAGGTGACCTGAGAGAAGAGTGTTCCGGTCGCGGCAAAATTATTAATTCGGAAGGCCTGCACGGTGGTGCTGCCATAATTTGACACAAAAACAAACTTGCCAGTAGGATCAACCGCAACAGCAGACGGATTTGACCCAGTTGCTGCCGTGCCTACCGAGGTCAATGCTCCGGTAGATTGATTGATGGTATAGGCTTGAACGGTGGTGCTAGCACTATTCGTCACAAAAACAAATCTGCCAGTTGGATCAACCGCAACACCCTGAGGATTGTTCCCCGTTGCTGCCGTGCCTACCGAGGTCAATGCTCCAGTAGATTGATTAATGGTATAGGCTTGCACCGTAGTGCTACCATAATTCGCAACAACAACAAATCTGCCAGTTGGATCAACCGCAACAGCATAAGGAGTTGTTCCCGTTGCTACCGCCCCTACCGAGGTCAATGCTCCGGTGGATTGATTAATGGTATAGGCTTGTACCGTAGTGCTAGTATAATTCGTCACAAAAACAAATCTGCCAGTTGGGTCAACCGCAACACCAGTGGGTCCACTGCCGGTTGCTGCCGTACCTACCGAGATCAATGCTCCGGTAGATTGATTGATGGTATAGGCTTGTACCGTGGTGGCATTAAAATTCGTCACAAAAGCAAATCTTCCGGTAGGGTCAACCGCAACAAATTGAGGGTTTGTCCCCGTTGCTACCGCACCTACTGAGGTCAATGCTCCGGTGGATTGATTGATGGTATATGCCTGTATGGTGGTGGTACCATTATTCACCACAAAAGCAAACCTGCCAGTTGGATCAACCGCAACAGCATAAGGACTTGACCCCGTTGCTGTCGTGCCTACCGAGGTCAATGCTCCGGTGGTTTGATCGATGGTATAGGACTGTATGGTGGTGGTACCATTATTCGTCACAAAAGCAAACCTGCCAGTTGGGTCAACCGCAACAAATTGAGGATTTGTCCCCGTTGCTGCCGTGCCTACCGAGGTCAATGACCCTGTTCCTCCATGGAAAGTTGGCGGAGGAAGAAGATTGTTGCTCGTGGACGCCCCATATGTAATAGAAGATCCTGAAACTGGGTTCCCGATGATGTATTGTGGAGCGCGTAGTTGTCCGCTAACATCTAGCGATGCTTGAACAGACGAACTTCTTCCAGATCCAATGATTAACTGATCCTGAAATGTTCCACTATTTGCCGCAAAATTATTGATACGATAGGCTTGTACCGTGGTGCTACCATAATTCGTGAGAAAAACAAATCTCCCAGTCGGATCAACCGCAATTATTTCAGGGCCTGATCCCGTTGCTACCGCTCCGACCGAGGTCAATGCTCCGGTGGATTGATTAATGGTATAGGTTTGTACCGTAGCGCTACTATTATTTGTCACAAAAACAAATCTGCCAGTTGGGTCAACCGCAACACCCCGAGGATATGTTCCCGTTGCTGCCGTTCCGACCGAGGTTAATGCTCCAGTCGATTGATTAATGGTATAGGCTTGTACCGTAGAGACACCAAAATTTGCCACAAAAGCAAACCTGCCAGTTGGGTCAACCGCAACACCCAAGGGATTTGTCCCCGTTGCTACCGCTCCTACCGATGTCAATGCTCCGGTGGATTGATTAATGGCATAGGCTTGTACCGTAGAGGCATTATTATTCGTCACAAAAGCAAACCTGCCAGTCGGGTCAACCGCAACACCATAAGGCATTGATCCCGTTGCTGCTGTGCCTACCGAGGTTAATGCTCCGGTAGATTGATTAATGGTATATGCCTGTACTGTATCGCCAGATTGACTCGTCACAAAAGCAAACCTGCCAGTGGAGTCAATCGCAACTCCTTGAGGACCAGACCCCGTTGCTACCGCTCCGACCGAGGTCAATGCTCCGGTAGATTGATTGATGGTATAGGCCTGCACCGTGTTACTATAACTCGTAACAAAAGCAAACCTGCCAGTGGGGTCAGCGGCAACTCCTCTAGGATTTGTCCCCGTTGCTGCCGTGCCTACCGAGGTCAATGCTCCGGTAGATTGATTAATGGTATATGCCTGTACTGTATCGCCACTAGTATTTGTCACAAAAGCAAATCTGCCAGTTGGGTCAATCGCAACACCCAAACCATACGCCGTTGCGACCGCACCTACCGAAGTCAACACTCCGGTTCCACCGTGAAAAGTCGGCGGAGGAAGAAGATTATTACTCGTGGCCGCCCCATACGTAATGGACGATCCTGAGACAGGATTGCCGATGATGTGCTGTGGAGCGCGGAGTTGTCCGCTTACATACACTGCACTTGGGGCGAGAGTAGAAACAATGTTTCCTGTTCCAATGGTCAATTGATCCTGAAATGTTCCACTATTTGCGGCGAAATTATTAATTCGGAAGGCCTGCACGGTGGTGCTACTATAATTTGACACAAAAACAAATCTACCAGTTGGATCAACCGCAACATAATTAGGGCTTGATCCTGTTGTAACCGAACCTATAAAAATTAATGCTCCAGTGAATTGATTAATAGTATAAATCATACCGGTACCGTCAGTACTATTCACAACAAAAGCAAACCTACCGGTTGGATCAACCGCAACACTCGTGGGATTTGCTCCCGTTGATAAAGCACCTACGGAAGTCAATATTCCGGTAGATTGATCAATGGTATAGGCTTGCACGGTACTTCCACTATAATTTGTCACAAAAACAAATCTGCCAGTGGGATCAACCGCAACATTAACAGGAAGTGCCCCTGTTGCTGTTGTCCCCACCGAGGTCAATGCTCCGGTGGATTGATTTATGGTATAGGTCTGTACTGTGTTCCCTCCGGCTCCATTAAAAGCATTTGTCACAAAAAGAAACCTGCTGGTGGGATCAACCGCGACACCTCTAGGCTGTGTTCCCGTTGCTGCTGTCCCCACCGAGGTCAATGCTCCGGTGGATTGATTGATGGTATAGGCTTGCACGGTGGCGCCATTAAAATTCGGGACAAATACAAACCTGCCAGTTGGATCAACTGCAACATTATAAGGATTGGTGCCCGTTGCTGCCGTGCCTACTGAGGTCAATGCTCCGGTCGATTGATTGATGGTATAGGTCTGTACTGTATTGCCGTTAAAATTTGTTACAAAAAGGAATCTGCCGGTGGGGTCCACCGCATTACCCTGAGGATATGTACCCGTTGCTACCGCACCTACTGAGGTCAATGCTCCGGTAGATTGATTGACGGTATAGGCTTGAACGGTATTGCCATTACTATTCGCGACAAAAGCAAACCTGCCAGTGGGATCAGTCGCAACACTGTTAGCACCATTCCCCGTTGCTGCCGTCCCTACAGAGGTCAACACTCCGGTTCCTCCATGGAAAGTCGGCGGAGGAAGAAGATTATTACTCGTGACCGCCCCATATGTAATGGACGATCCTGAAACTGGGTTCCCAATGATGTATTGTGAGGCTCTCAATTGTCCTTGAATATCTGCTGCTGTTTGTATGGATTGTGTTCTTCCAGTTCCAACCACGAGTGGTCCCGCAAACGTTGATCCTCCCGCTTGCTGCCATGTTCCCGGAGTGCCTGCTACCTGACAGACATAGAATGAGCCATTTTGACTTACTACATAGTCTCCAACGGCAAATGTGCCACTGGTAGGGGCACCTGAAACGGTTCCTCCCACCCACCTCGATGCTGCAACGGCACCTGTTAATCCAGATGGATATAGCGTCGGCGTAGACAATGCGGTCGTAGACAATCCTCCGGGAGCAGACAGCGACCCACTCGTAACGGTCAATCCTCCCGCGATGTTTGCCCCGCCAGCGACTATGAATCCGTTTGAAGCAGTCAAGGCACTTCCAGTGATGGTTGCTCCTGAGGATGCGGTCAGCGGCGTTGAAACGGTCAGGGCTGTGCCAGTGTCTGCCACGGCACTAGGCTTCGATCCCAATCCCTTGAGGCTCTTGATTGCCATTAGGAAATCTCCACTCCAAATGCGCTGATCGCCAAGGAAGCGGCGCTAGAAGAAGCAAGAAGATATTTGTTGGTAGCATCAAGCGTCAATCCCACCGTGACGAACGATGTGTCGTTGCCTAGTATCGTTCCGTCATAGACGATGTATCCATTGATGTCAGCAGGAAACGTTGTGCCGGTAGCCGAAGCGGCAGCCGTTGTCACGCAAATGCGATACGTCACGACAGATGCTGACGTATTGCAAATAGAGATGGTGCTAACCACGGCAGAAGTTGTGGTGCAGGTATATAAATTCAGTGGCGTTGAAAGCGATGCATTGGAAATGATCGAGTTCAATCTTTTATAACTTTGCGGCATTTTCGTCTCCTGTGCTTATGTACCCATTATACACTTCTGTTTATCATAAAAATTGGTTTGATGATTTTACGCCTGTGCTTCTGACCAACTCAGACGCGCAATGATCGTGGCACTGGACACCGTACCGATTGGTGTTGCAACCATGGTGATGATGTCTGGGCCATCCGGATATTTGTTGGCATATCCCGGCGTAAGGTATGCATTGGAGGCACCACCTACGATGGAAGTAGCCATGTCACGAACCTGCGACAAATCTTGCTGAGTTACGCCAGAAGAATTAGTGAAGAACGTGAAAATTTTCTCTCCAGTGCCCGGAATAAGCCGGTCGGTAAGTGGATGAAGAACTCGCTGAGAAAGCGAGGAACCACCAACCGCCTGAAACTGGTTGTTGCCGATCCAGTACGTTCCGCCTTTTGTCGCTGTAGCAGCAATGCTAAGCGTATTTGTTGTTGTATTGGAATACACCGTGAAGAACGATCCCGGAAGCAATCCCGGTCCCCACACATACGAACCAGCAACAGGGGCGGTGCCGACAAGAGTTCCGGTCAAATTGAGTGTCGTGCTGTTTGCGGTAGTCCCAGTTGCATTGTAGTAGTAGCCACTCGCAATGGATGCGTTCAGCCACAAGTCAACCGCGAAACTGTTTCCCGAAGTGAATGCATCCATCTGGCGCAAAACCAACTGCATTCTATTGACAATTTCCCTTGCGCCCATTGATCCCGTCAATCCACTATCAACACTTGGCGCAGAGCGGATGGAAATCAATGGATACTGCTGCCGTGCCGTCAACGCCGCTGTCGGGACATTCATTCCGGCCGAGAAAATAAGCGACTTGTCGTCGTCGTATCTGCCGTCCATGATGATCGATGATCCCCAGTGAGATAGTGTCGAGGCGACAGAAGGCAGATATAACGAAACAGACACCGGCGCAGTTGTTGTCGGAGAAAACGTTGCGGCCGCACCGCCTCCAGTCTGTCCACGGGCACTGATCGTGAATGTCGAGTCTGTTCTGGAACTGTAGTTCATGTACTCGATCAACTGTCCCGTTTGTCCACCAGCGGCTGTGACCACAAGTGTTCCGGCCGGAGGAAACTGCGTGGCGTCAGCAACGTAAATCGTACCGGTGCTTGCCGCAATTAAATTCCAGTTGGTCACCCATGTGGTCGGAGCCAATGTGTTGGTCTCATACCTCGCACACATGTTGCCGGATCTCATGTATGCTTCGGTATTGATGTTGTTGTTGTTCATTCTATGACAATAAATAACTTCTCCGCGGTTATTTTTGAACCCCCAGCGGATTGCTCCTGCCCCATACCACGCATAATCAATATAAAACATTTGCATTTTTGTCAGGTCAACGTTGAATCCGGAATGTCCTGTTCCGTCACACTTGTCAATATTCCAAGCGCTTTGAGGAATACGGATGTCAACGGTCTTGCTGACAATAACGTTGGATTGTGCTTGTGCCACATATGATGCGTTCACTGGAGTAGCACCACGGTACTCTGGGTAAATGTACATTTGTGTAGCAGAAGTAATCGAGCCTACGGTATATGATCCGCCACGGATCGCTACGGTATCTCCGGGTTTCAAGTGACTGGAGATTGATCCAACTGCTGACGAAGCCACAACTGATTGGGAACCATTCGTAACCGTAAATGTTCCCGGTATTTGCATAGTGCTGCTTCGTCGAACGGCATAAACATTTTGTCCGTCATATTCAAAAAAGAACCCGTTTTGTTGATCAAACATTCCAACACGGTTTTTGCCTCCATACCATGCCCAAGGGGATACTTGAATTCCAGAAGGGTATCCATCAATAGGGAACGCTGTCGTCGTGCTGTTTGTTGGAGTGGATGACATCGTGTAGGTGATTGTATATAGTGATGGAACACTGGCAATGGTAAAAATTCCATTGTAGGCAGTTGATTGAACATAATATTTTTGAGATGATACAGTTTGGGAAACAGTGACATTTAACGAAGTTGCACTGACGTAAGTGATCACGCCTGCGTTAGTTCCATCTGAAAATACAAATGTCTGTCCTGTGAGCGCAGAAGTGAAATAGGTATTGACGCCAGTGATCACTGTTCCGGACTGTGAAGCGGTTCCCGGAAATGCAACGCCAGCAACGTCAGAGGCTCCAATGACTTTGATCTGGGCATTGGTTCCTACCGAAGAGTAGGTAATGCCGTGCGGATATTTCGTGGTGATTGTCGCAGTAGTTCCCGAAGAGGTAATTGTATCTACCGTCAAAGCTGGCTTGAGAATTGAGCCAGTAGAAAATTGAATGGCCTTTCCACTTTGATAGCGGAAATACCGACGGGTTTGCCGGATCATTTGCAATCCGTGATATGGAGTCTGATTGGAAAATTGCACACCACCGTCAAACGCACGATGAATCACATATCCCTGCGCTCTGGGGAATAATGTTCCATTTACTCCACCGTTAAGAGTAAGTGTTCCCGGAGAACCACCTGCAGGAGTGGTAATCGTAAACGTGGTATTTGTCGGCGTTGTCGTGATTGCCCACGATCCATTGCATGCAGCCGTAGCCGTATTGTTGATGTGTACCTGCTCTCCAACGGACAGTCCGTGAGCCGACGGAGTGGTAACAGTGATGATATTTGACGCACACGCGATTGATGTCACAGGAATATTAGCTCCCGTGTACCAATATCCCGGATACACAATAGTCTTTGTAGGATCAAATAAGTTTGTGGCTGATGTAATATTGATGGTTTTGAACCTGACGATATCATTGACGTTAGCACCAGCGGCCGCATAGGACGCCTGAGGCACAATGGCATCCACAACCCACCATCCGTCAACGTTTGCTTGATCAAGGGAATTGCTGACATAGATTGGCTGACCAACATACAATCCAAATGCGCCTGTATTCAGCAGTAATGAAATTGTGTATCCAGTTGCGTCGGTTGTTGTATCCTTGAACATGATCGAAGGATCAGCAACTGGTGAAGGACTTGTGCTGCCGCCCTTGTACGGAAATCCAAAAATGGTGTAACTCTGTGAGGGAACGGTGGCAGATGTGGAGACCGTCAATGATGTGGCACTTGCCACCGCGGTGATGGTTCCCACATCAGTACCATCAAGATACGTGAACCTGCTTCCTATCAAACCTCCATGCCATGTAGTGCCCGTTCCAGTAACGGTGGTTGTGCTTTGCGAAGCAACACCAACGTTGTAAGTCCACTGTGCGGCACTGCTCGATGGATCATAAAAACATGTCGGCCTGTTATTCACTAGTGCCAGATGTTCCCACTTTGTCGGTTGCTGTCCGTATTCAAAGTCAGTATCAATAAGACTTTGCGGAATGGATGTCCGCATTTTTCCCACAGGGTCCATCATTGTTTCGGCGGGAAGAATAGATTCATACGTCTCTTCAACAAGAATGGCTAACTTGTCTGTAGCGGAATGACTGGTCGTGTCATAGGACACAACGACGGTCGTGATCTCATTCTGCTGAGTTGTCGGACTTTGCTGACTTATTCCAGTCGTATATGCCGATACCCCAAGCGACGGATCGCTGAAATTGTAAATGACCGTGTTTTTTGTCACGTTCGTGATAAGCAACAATTGCTCGCGCCGAATCCACTTTCCATAAACCACAATCGTTCTTGTGGCTGGAGTGAACGAATACGATTCAAGGATTACATGCTTGGCCATTTATCATTCCTTTTTATACTTGTTTCGATGCCGGTTTCGCAGTTCAACTCTATGGCGATGGGTGGTTCAGTATTCATTAGGGTATTCCGTACAAGTCAAAGCGGCTTCCTGCTACGAAATTGCCGTTCGATGTTTTCATTAGAACGCTTGTAATGGCAGTATTGACAGTGGTCCATGTACCGCCCCACACGGTCGTGAATGGGCTTGTTGCACTTGTGCCAATATCTGAGTCCGTATCGGTAAGAGTTCGCTTTTGCCAACCAGATGAAGTGTCATTGTAGTAGAAAATAATCGTTCGCCCGATGCCGGGTTGAGTTGGAAAAAACGTAGTTGTATTGGGAATAATCGCTACACTTGCGTGAGTTGTAGCCGTTGTATTCGCGATACTCCGATAATTCGCAGCAGTGTCGCCGTTGAATTGATATGCCAGCGTATCGTAAGCGCCAGCAGTTGCCGAACTTCGTGCCATGAAAAGAATCATAAGGTGCTTATAGGCGGAACTAAAACCAGAAAACGTCACACTCGCCGACGCACTCCCCAACGTGGTTGACGCCAGCAGCACCGGGACATCTGCTCTAAATGCCATTACAACAAACTCCAATTTGCGCCATCAGAAATAACTACAAAATTATTATACTGTGTTGCAAATCCTAATGAAGTGCTTCCGTCAATAGTTTGTGACGAAGTGGTGCCAATGGTCAATGTATAGTCAGAAATGCTTGTCTTTTTTATTTGATACATTCTTCCGGCAATTCCCACAGCAGTTGGCAAGGTAACTTGATACGAAGACGTTCCTCCGCACAACACTACGTTATGAGTCGCATCCAATGTTGTTGCGCCAGTAATTGAAAGAATTGCTACGCTAAAAGAACCGGATGCGTGCAAGGTAGAATTTGGAGTAGTCGTCCCAATGCCGAGTTGATCTTGAAATGTTCCACTATTTGCCGCAAAATTATTAATTCGGAAGGACTGCACGGTGGCTCCGCCATTGTTTCCCACAACAACAAATCGACCAGTTGGATCAACCGCAACACCCCAAGGAGTTGTTCCTGTCGTCACGGTTCCCACAGAGGTCAATGCTCCGGTAGATTGATTGATCGAGTAAGTCTGAAGTGTGCCAGCAACACTATTTGCAACGAAGACAAGTCGTCCGGTCGGGTCTACCGCAACACAATGAGGAGTTGTCCCGGTTGCCACGGCAGTTCCCGCGGTCAATGTCCCAGTTGACTGGTTGATTGTGAAGGGCTGCACCGTGCTGCTACCATAATTCGTCACAAAAAGAAACCTGCCAGTGGGATCAACAGCGAGTTGGCGAGGATTTGTCCCCGTTGCTACCGTTCCTACCGAGGTCAATGCTCCAGTTGATTGATTAATCGTATACGTCTGTACAGTAGCAAGACCCTGATTCGCGACAAAGACAAACCGTCCGGAGGGATCTACCACAACCGCAAAGCAACCGGTTCCTGTTGCTACCGCTCCCATTGAGGTCAACGCTCCAGTGCTTTGAGTGATCAAAAAACATTGAACCGTAGCATCATTCTGATTCGTCACGTAGACGAACCGTCCGGTGGGATCAACCGTAACGGCATTCGGAGTATTTCCAGTGGTTACCGCAGTCCCCGCTGTCAAATCGCCAGTGGACTGGTTGATCGTGTATGGCTGGACGGTGTAGGTGGCGCTGCCCCCGCAGACGTAGGCATAGCGCCCGGTCGGATCAATTGCCACGCTATATGCGCTACTGCCGAACGCCACGGCCGTCCCCGCGGTAAGTGCCCCGGTCGATTGATTGATCACGAAAGGCTGTACGGTGGCGGAGCCAAAATTCGCAACGATGGCAAATCGTCCGGACGAATCAATCGCAACCATGCGCGAATTTGTTCCCGCTGCTACCGCTCCTACCGAGGTCAATGCTCCAGTCCCTCCGTGGAAAGTTGGCGGAGGAAGAAGATTATTGCTCGTCACGGCCCCATATGTAATGGAAGATCCTGACAGAGGATTTCCAATAATGTATTGCGGAGCGCGGAGTTGTCCGCTTACATACACTGCACTTGGGGCGAGAGTAGAAACAATGTTTCCTGTTCCAATAGTTAATTGATCCTGAAATGTTCCACTATTTGCGGCAAAATTATTAATACGATAGGCCTGTACCGTATCGCCAGCATAATTCGTCACAAAAGCAAATCTACCAGTTGGGTCAACCGCAACATTTTGCGGAGCGGTCCCAGTTGCTACCGTTCCTACCGAGGTCAATGCTCCGGTTGATTGGTTAATGGTATAGGTTTGCACCGTAGCGCTACCATAATTCGTCACAAAAGCAAACCTGCCAGTTGGGTCAACCGCAACACCATAAGGAGTTGTCCCTGTTGCTACCGCTCCTACCGAAGTCAATGCACCGGTGGATTGATTAATGGTATAGGCCTGTACCGTAGCGCTACCATAATTCGCCACAAAAACAAACCTGCCAGTTCGGTCAACCGCAACACCCTGAGGCTGTGACCCCGTTGCTAACCCACCTACTGAGGTCAATGCTCCGGTTGATTGATTAATGGTACAGGCATATACCTTGTTGTCATAATAATCCGAGACAAAAACAAACCTGCCAGTTGGGTCAACCGCAACAATATTAGGATTGTTCCCCGTTACTACCGTTCCTACCGAGGTCAATGCTCCGGTAGATTGATCGATGGTATATGCCTGTACCGTGATGCTATTGTAATTCGCCACAAAAACAAATCTGCCAGTTGGATCAACCGCAACACTTTGCGGATTTGTCCCCGTTGCTGCCGTTCCTACCGAGGTCAATGCTCCGGTCAATTGGTTAATGGTATAGGTTTGCACCGTAGCGCTAGAATAATTTGTCACAAAAGCAAACCTGCCAGTTGGGTCAACCGCAACACTTTGCGGACTTGACCCCGTTGCTACCGCACCTACTGAGGTCAATGCTCCGGTTGATTGATTAATGGTATAGGCTTGTACTGTAGGGGTACTAAGATTTGTCACAAAAGCAAATCTTCCAGTCGGGTCAACCGCAACACTTTTAGGACTTGACCCCGTTGCTGCCGTCCCTACCGAGGTCAATGCTCCAGTTCCACCTTGAAACATGGGCGGAGGAAGAAGATTGTTTGCCGTTACTGCTCCATAGGTAATAGACGATCCTGAAACTGGGTTTCCAATGATGTATTGTGGAGCGCGGAGTTGTCCACTCACATACACTGCACTTGGGGCGAGAGTAGAAACAATGTTTCCTGTTCCAATAGTTAAACCATCTTGGAATGTTCCACTATTGGCCGTAAAATTATTAATACGATAGGCCTGTGCTGTATTGCTACTATAATTCGTCACAAAAGCAAACCTGCCAGTTGGATCAACCACAACACCAAAAGGACTTGTTCCCGTTGCTACCGTTCCTATCGAGGTCAATGCTCCGGTCAATTGGTTAATGGTATAGGTTTGCACCGTAGCGCTACCATAATTCGTCACAAAAGCAAATCTGCCAGTTGGATCAACCGCAACAGCATTAGGAAATGTCCCCGCTGCTACTGTCCCAACCGAGGTTAATGCTCCAGTTGATTGATTAATCGTATACGTCTGTACAGTAGCAACACCCTGATTCGCGACAAAAGCAAATCTTCCAGTCGGGTCAGCCGCAACAAGGGAGGGACTATTCCCCGCTGCTACCGCTCCGACCGAGGTCAATGCTCCGGTAGATTGATTGATGGTATAGGCCTGTACCGTAGCGCTACCATAATTCGTCACAAAAGCAAATCTGCCAGTCGGGTCAACCGCAACACCATAAGGATTTGACCCAGTTGCTGCTGTGCCTACCGAAGTCAATGCTCCGGTGGATTGGTTAATGGTATAGGCTTGTACTGTAGAGCCGCTATAATTCGTCACAAAGGCAAACCTGCCAGTTGGGTCAACCGCAACAAGCTGAGGACTTGTTCCCGTTGCTACCGTCCCTACCGAGGTCAATGCTCCGGTGGATTGGTTAATGGTATAGGCCTGCACGGTAGCGCTACCATAATTCGTCACAAAAGCAAATCTGCCAGTTGGGTCAACCGCAACACCATAAGGGCTTGTTCCCGTTGCTGCTGTGCCTACCGAAGTCAATGCTCCGGTGGATTGGTTAATGGTATAGGCTTGTACGGTAGTGCCACCATTATTCGCCACAAAAGCAAACCTGCCGGTCGGATCAACCGCAACACTGTTAGGATTTGTCCCAGTTGCTGCCGTCCCTACAGATGTCAACACTCCGGTTCCTCCGTGAAAAGTTGGCGGAGGAAGAAGATTGTTACTTGTTGCAGCCCCGTATGTAATGGATGATCCTGAGACAGGATTTCCAATAATGTATTGTGGAGCGCGAAGTTGTCCACTGACATCAAGTGCTGCTTGACCAGACGAACTTCTTCCAGAGCCAATGATTAACTGATCCTGAAATGTTCCACTATTAGCCGCAAAATTATTAATACGATAGGTTTGTACCGTGTCGCTATTATAATTCACCACAAAAGCAAATCTGCCAGTCGGGTCAACCGCAACATCTTGAGGAGTTGTCCCCGTTGCTGCCGTGCCTACCGAGGTCAATGCTCCCGTCGATTGATTAATGGTATAGGTCTGCACGGTAGCGCCACTACTATTCGGGACAAAAGCAAACCTGCCAGTTGGATCAACCGCAACACCAGTGGGAAATGTCCCCGTTGCTGTCGTGCCTACCGAAGTCAATGCTCCGGTGGATTGATTGATGGTATAGGCTTGCACGGTAGCGCTACTAAGATTCGCGACAAAAGCAAATCTGCCAGTTGGGTCAACCGCAACACCCTGAGGAGCTGCCCCCGTTGGTACCGCTCCTACCGAGGTCAATGCTCCCGTCGATTGATTAATGGTATAGGCTTGTACTGTATTGACACTATAATTCGTCACAAAAGCAAACCTGCCGGTCGGATCAACCGCAACACCATAAGGATTTGTTCCCGTTGCTGCCGTGCCTACCGAGGTCAATGCTCCAGTAGATTGATTGATGGTGAAGGCTTGTACGGTATCGCTACTATAATTCGCAACAAAAACAAATCTGCCAGTTGGGTCAACCGCAACAGTCCGAGGAGTTGTCCCCGTTGCTACCGCACCTACTGAGGTCAATGCTCCGGTAGATTGATTGATGGTATAGGCTTGCACCGTAGCGCCGTTCAAATTTCCCACAAAAGCAAACCTGCCAGTGGGATCAACCGCAACACTTTTAGGACTTGACCCCGTTGCTGCCGTCCCTACTGAGGTCAATGCTCCGGTGGATTGATTTATGGTATAGGTTTGCACCGTGATGCTAGATATATTCGTCACAAAAACAAATCTGCCAGTAGGGTCAATCACAACACCAGAAGGACTTGACCCCGTTGCTGCCGTCCCTACCGAGGTCAATGCTCCAGTTCCACCTTGAAACATGGGCGGAGGAAGAAGATTATTACTTGTTGCAGCCCCATACGTAATTGACGATCCTGAGACAGGATTGCCAATAATGTATTGTGGAGCGCGTACCTGTCCCTTTACATCCAAAGACGCCTGAACAGAAGAACTTCTTCCAGATCCAATGATCATGAAATCAGACGCTGCGCTACCACTGAACGCCGCTGTTGTTCCTGTTATTCCTCCACTGAACGCCGCTGTTGTTCCTGTTATTCCTCCATTGAATGCCTGAGTCAATGCCCATGTACTCGCAGCACCAAGCATCAAGGAAGGCTGTGCAATCTCCGTCCAGCCTACACCGCCATTGCTGAATACCACACGCTTGTAATATCTTCCCGTACCAATGTTCCACCACTCATCACCGGGTTGGACACCATTTGGCTCGGATGTATCGACAAAATGCTGGATACCCTCTCTCGTTGGCATGTCAGTCTCCCAGCGCAATCGTCGAGGCAGAGAATGGATATTTTCTTGTCGCCACTTTTTGACTGATTGTCTTGATCATCACGCTTGCTTGCTCTCCAGATTTTGGCGCATTAAAAAGAATCAATTTTCCATCCCTCACACGAAACCCTCGATATGCATCATATTCTACAATCCAAGGATACCGTAATTCCTGTACATACGGCACGAGTCTTCTTCCATTGACAATAACTTCAGCATCTTTTGAGTCAATAATGTTGGAAATTTTAACAAGATTATTGGTCAATGGAAAAACGGCGGAAGAGCCATTGAAATAAGGAGAGATATCATCAGCGATGATCGGCTCAATCGCGTTCTGGTATTGCCACGCCATCTGCCCCTGCGTTGTTGCATTGAGAATGTATCCATCTTTGGCGGGAAGATTGTTGGGCAATACATAGGACGCACTGGATGACGAGCCAGTGGGAGCGCGGAGTTCGACAAACGTGGTTGATGCAGCAGATGCCTTCAGTCGCAATCCCAAAGAAACTTCAAACGCTCCGTTGTACGTGCTATCCACCGTTGCAACGGGGCTGTAGTCATAGGACGGCGCAGCAATTGCCATGCCGTCTGTTGTTGGCATTCCAATGGAATCGGCGGAAGAAGTAAAAATACCTAGCACAATCCCCGACTCAGGATCAACCGTCCAGACACTTGTCGAGGTATCACCGCTTGTCAGTGCCAGTCCACTGGTAAGAGCATTGCCCCAGAATGGCGCAGGAGAAGACGCTGAATCACTGATGACAGCCTTGTTGGAAAGCGTTTGCGTTGCTGTCCATGTATTGGCGACGGAAAGGGATGCTCCTCCACCCCCTTCACCCCCTCCACCACTTCCGTTTGATGCAGCAGTAAGTCTTCCTTGAGCATCAACGGTGATATTTGCGGATGTATACGAACCTGCAGTGACCGCAGTGCTTGCCAAGGCGATGGTTACTGCTGAAGAGCCATTGAAACTTGTTCCCGACAGCCCTGTTCCTATAGTCAATGCATTGGTGGTGGTGCCTGAACTTCCACCTCCGCCAGTGCCGGATGCGTTGATCGTGATGCTTCCTGAGGTATTCGTGATGGTGACATTGGTTCCCGCAGTCAGTGTCGCTAGCGAGAACCCTGATCCCGTACCAATCAGCAACTGGCCGTTGCTTGGCGTTGCGGTCTGTCCTGTACCTCCATAGTTCACACCGACTGCAGACGCAAGCCACGAACCTCCCGTGATGTTTCCAAGCGAAGAACTTCCTGAACCGACATACAATGCATAATTATTTGTTGCGCCAGTTGGCGCATTGACATATACACCGTAGGCATTCGTGGAATCGGTTGCGGACGTGTCTACGAACACTCCATAGGCATTGGTCAGTGAAAGATTTGCCAGTGTGCCTGTTCGTGTCGGTACACCACCGATATGCTGAGTAGCCGCATGAGTAACCGTCATTCCCGAAGCCAACGCGCTGATGCTTGTCGGTTTGAAACTGTTGGCATGCATTGCCGAGACGGTCAGGCTGGGTAGCGCCGTAGTGATGGACGATGTTGATGCAGGAACATTGATTGCTGCCACATAGATTGTTGATGCAGCAACAGTTAATGAAGCAGCGGACAAACTATCCTTGGGATTAGTATAAACAGTCAATCCGTAGGTGACTTCCGAAGAGGTTCCTACGGCAAGACCGCCGGTGACTACTTGGCTACCAATAAGATCGAACCGATTGGTAGCCGTAAAACTTGTTACCGGCATTTTTTATCCTTACGATACTTCAAGTGTCGTGAACGAAGCAGCCCACAATGTTGTTGTGGCCGCTTCGCAAGTCACGGTAAGAAGAATGTTATTTGCTCCAGTGGTGATATCAATGATGGATGCATCAAGGGACGCATCACCGAATGCTGACACAATTGGATCAGAAACCATCGTTGCATTTCCGGTTGATCCTCGTCTAAAGGTCGTGATGATGTCCCACGAAGCGGACGCAGTGTTGGTAGCGTTATAGGCAATAACCTTGACGCTTACCGCCCACGTGGTGCTGACGGGAATGATGATCTGATCGGTAGCGTTATCAACAAACGCTGCTCCACTGACTGTCATTTTTGTCGCAGTAGTCGAACCGGTGGACATTCTCATTGTGTAAATTCCTGCATTGACTGTTACGCCATTTGCAGTATTATTATTCAATGATGATTGTCCAAACGCAAGGGCAGAGGAACCAATATTCGATACATTGAGGATCTTCTTTGCCGATCCAGCATTAGCAAAAAGATAAAGATCGCCTGACGTGGTGTAGAGGCGGGTATCACCAGATGCAGTACCGGCTGTACCGGTTCCATCCTTGAAATTGATACCTAGCGATCCGGTTGTAGTGACAAAACCACTTGCGGTGACAAGGCCCGAAGAACTCAGGGAAGTGGCACTGGCCGCACCGATGCTTCCTCCGCTGTAGACAACCGTTCCGCCACTGCCAAAGGCCACGGAAGCAGAGTCCGAACCCGTGAAGGTGAGCGTATTGCTTACCGTGAGGGTCTTGCCGTCAGCAATGGTAAGTGTTGAGCCTGATGCCGGAGCGGTGATGGTGAGTTTGTTTACTGATGTTGCAGTCGCAACACCAATATCGGGTGTGGTCAGTGTCAATCCGGCTAGGGTCAGAGCGCCGCTAGTACGATTGAGTGCAACCCCCGTCGTGCCAATGTAGACTGTCGAGTTTCCAAGCACTCCGGAAGGAATCGTTCCGGAAAGATTTCCGGCGGTCAAACTAGTGAGGTTTGCACCGGAAACAGAACCAAATGAACCACTCCATGTTCCTGTTGCAATTGTTCCAACGGTAGTGATTGTATTTTGTCCGGCATACGTGGAAGCAATATCAATGCTGTCCGCGGCAACACTGATGCGATCTGCCGTGCCGACTACATCAAGCGAGTTGCCAGTCTTGGTCAAACCGTTTCCTGCAGTAACCATTCCGGCACCACTGAATTGTGTGAAATTCAGTGCATCTGTTCCGATTACTGGTGTGCCGTCATTGGTTAGTGTCCATCCAGAATCGCCATAGAGGGTTCCTTCTTCAACAAAGAAGAACGCATTAGCGGAAACATTTGCCGTGCTATCAAAGTCAGTGGCACGCACCCACGCACTTGCATTGACGATGTAGACACCGTTTTGCGACAGAGTGGACTGATTCTTGACGAGAACGCGATTTCCCGCAACAACTGCAACGCCGTCAATTGTTTGCGGGGCACTCAGAGAAATATTTGCAGTAGTTGCAGCTCTTACCGACGGGTGAACGTCGATGCCCTGCACAAGAGCATCCACGTAGCCCTTGTTGGTAGCATCAGTAGAAGCAGTTGGAGTGGCGACGTTCGTGATGCGCTTGGAAGAAACATCAACGGTTCCTGTTCCGGTCGGAGCAAGGGTGACGTTTTCGTTTGCTCCTCCCGCCGTGAATGTCAACGCGCCCGTGCCGGTAATGGAACCACTGTTCGTTCCCGTACCCCCGTAACCGACCGCGATTGCCGTGCCTTGCCATGTACCAGTGCCAATCGTGCCTACGCTTGTCAGGGACGATCCAGTGACGCCTGATCCGAGTGTCGTTGCCGACAAGACTGCAGTGCCCGCAATGGTGAGGGTCTTTCCTGACGCGATATTAAGCGTCCCATTGAATGTTGAAGTTCCACCAGCAGCGCCAATGCTCAGGGTTGTCGATGCACCGGCAAAATTAACCGTAGTTGCAGTGGTATTGAGAAGATCAAAAGAAGCGGAACCCGCTACAATAGAATCGGTTGCAAAAATGGAACCAGCCGAATAAATGGAATAATTAAGAGTCGCCCCAGCGGTAGGTTTTTCAACATACAGTCCATATGCATTTGTAGTGGTTCCGCCACTATTGGTAGGATTGCCGATGTACAGTCCGTAACTTGTGGTGAGAAGGCCCGATCCGGAAACGGGACCGCTAATCTTTGCGCCATACAATAGAGACGTTGCCCCAGTCGTCGTAGGTCCGACAACCGTCAAGGATGCACTATTCGTTACCGCTAGGTCGGTGCGGTTTACGGTCAATCCGCCTGTAGCGGTACCCTCTATGGGCACATTGAATGTCGTTTTATTGTTTGCGCTAAATGCTACCATTTTTGTGTCCTTTTCTCTATTGTATCGGTTCTATTACCTTTGCGTGATATTTATTATTTCACTAATTTGATTAAAGGCCGAAATTTCATAAACAGCAATGATGTTACACTTGCGTCAACCCAATCGTTGCGATCCAGTTTACTCTAGTATACTGACTAATTCCTTTGCACTGTATGCTTATTCCGCCAGTCGTCAAATTTTCAGTGACAAAAATTTGCAATGCTGTCAATTGCGAATCTGCCGTGCAAGTAGCAACGCTGAAACCCATTAACGATACGGTATTGGCGTTTGCTCCTCGTTTTGCCATTCCACTCAGAAGCCATCCTGCCGCATAGCTTGGCGTTGTATCTGTTCGTGCAACTACTGATATGTCCATTAGAACTGAAGTATTTTGTGCAACAATAAGCATATTGCCTTCATTTTCAATTCCCACACTATTCGTTGTTAAATAAGTTGTTCCGTTAGACGTAGTGCTTCCTTTCAGAACAATGCCTTGATTGTTTGCACCGCCCGATCCTGAAGTTGAAACATTTGTAATGCCATACAAACGAACCATTAGATGAGTTCTTTCACAACGATTGATGCGCTCCAATACACGGCGGTGTTTGCTATTCCGGTTACCGAAATCATCAATGCGCCCAATGATGTATCTGCATACACATCAATGTATGTTGTCGCAAAAATAGGATCAGCGATAATCGTCGGAGCAGTCAATCCAACAACGGTAGTAGATGATGCCTCAATTGCTCTTCGAATAATTCCCGAAAATTTCCATAGTGCGGATGCCTGACCAGCTATGTTTGCACCAATGATGGCATCAAAACTTAATGCTGTATTTTCAGCAACTCTCAATAAGTTGTCAATTGATGGATTTTCTCCAGTAGTAGTTAAATATACTGGAGTAGTGCTATTTGATATGGAAGACAAGGATATGCCGGGTGCAGGAACAAATGCAGGATTGCTCCCCGGAGCATTCACCGGCAACACCGGGATACCATTTACATACTCGGGATTTTTCTGTATGAAATCATTATCACCGGGGGAATACACGTCACCTATATCAATACTCAAGGCGAATCCTGATTTGCCCCATATCTTGCCTGTCCACGTCTGCATGTAGGAACACGATACATTGAGAGTCCTTGCCCATGTTGCCGTTGGAACATAATTCTGATCAGGACGAACATCTGATCCCCTGTACGATAACTCATGGATTCCGTAATCCGAGAACGTGATGATATCCTCCTCCCCTGCAGGAGGAGTTTCTCCCTCATATAATGCTCGTTCGGTAAGACAATACATGGCCGTGAGCATATCGGAATTTGGTGCCGTAAACACGAAAAGAAATGAACCCATTTTCAATTTGGCATTTTGTTCCCAGTAATAATTGGCATTACCAATTGCATCGAACTCAATGCCATCACGGGCGTAGTTGCCAATCATGTTTCCATTTGGACGATCAGAGTCGCTGTCAACCACCAAACTGATTACAGGCGCGGGCTGCATGAGAAGTGCATACCCGCGTCCGAATGTCCATGCAAATCGTTCGTCTTGAATCCATTTCTTGATCATCTGGCGACCGCGTTCGTCAATGAATCCAAGCGTCTCGTCTATTTTCCATAGGTTTCTGCCAGCACGCAACTGGTCATAAAATTCCTGTATTCGATGCAAGAAAACATATTCTGGTACTGACATTTTTTATCCTGTATATAAGGATAATCATTTCAGAACTTTAATGATGCCTTATTGCTCAACTTCCTCGAACACATCGGATGATTCCTTGAGCAAATACTCTGCAATTGAACGAGAAACAATTGCCACACCATGTGCGTTAATCTGAATATTGAAGGGCTTTCCGTCTAGCGTGCATCCCATGAGCGAGTGAGCCTTCACATCCTCACGCTCAATCAGACGGATTGATACCTGTTGCTCTGCATCTTGTTTTGCCTTGTGTTCCGCATTGATTTGTGTGGCCCTTGCCGTTAGTTTCTGCTCCTCAAGAACAACTGTTGTTTCTTCGTTGGCCGGAAATTCCTTGGCTGCTGCTGTAGCCAAGGCAACTGCCAATTCAGGATCAGTGCCCTTTTCAATGGCCTCCAAAGCCTGTCGGCCAATCTCTGCCTGAGCCTCTCCTACAGCCTGAAGACGTTCCTTTGCTTTTGCTGCACGCTCCACTGCGTTTCCTCTGCCCATGTGATTCTCCTTGATTTTCTAAACAAAAACGCCGACGCGCCTCGTTCCTGAGGGGCATCGGCGTCTCGCCCGGTATGAATTATACCGTATTGTTTATGTTAAAGCACCAACGTTCTTGAAGATAATCTGGCGCTCCGGTGCCTTGAGAACAAGGGTGTGATACAGGAGAAGCAGATACTCAAACGTCGTGCTAACAGGAGCGAGCGGCATCTTGAGCAGTGGCGACATCTGTGCCACAACAAGATCGGCCGGATTGCGACAAATCAATGGCGCAACATTGGTGTCCGGCATGAAGTTGTTGTAGAGTTCGCTTGTGCCATTGCGGTCGATAAAATCAACACCGCTGCCGCTGTTAGGGTCGGCGACATAGCCAACGAACCGCCATCCGGGATCAGTCGCTGTCGGCTCAGCAGTCTTCTGTACGCGATAGATACGATAGGCACGAGCCTGAGTGAGGCCCGATCCCGTAACGCGACTGAACTGCAGATACGCTTCCTGATTGGTGTTGATGGACTTCACTCCAGTCATCACCGTACCAAGGGACTCTCCAACGTCATTGACTGAAGAAATCATGTACCAATAGTTCTTCGCTCCACCCGCGAAGTTCGACGTAGCCGACGTATTGGTCGAGGCACGAATGGCTGTTAATCCGCCAAAGGTCGCTGAAGGAGCGGCTGGAGCGCCAGTATCAGCCTGATTGGACGTGAGGTTCAGAGGCAGGCCACTCTCGACCGGCTCTGTGAAAATCGACCACTCGAAAGGAATGACACCAAACGATGTGGACTGACCAACCACCGACAAACCAGCAATGAGGTTGTTACGGGCACTTGTGGTCAGGTCGGCACGATCAACCGTGGTACCCGGCCCAGTGATCGATCCAGAACCAATGTAGGTGTTGTATCGCAACTTGCCAAGGTCTTCGATATTCTGCGGCGACATGAACAGTGTCAGGTCTTGAAACGAAAGCAACTTGCCTTCGGTGACCAATTTGGTCGCAGCGCCAGCAATCGTATCGAGGTTGAGGGGTTTGCCAGCAAGGTCAATGACATTCTTGGCCCGCTGCCGGGTGAGGGACTTCAACAGTCCGTCATAGTTCGTATCGGTACCACCATTATCAAGGATATCATCATCACCGTACAGAACGGCTCTTTCAATACGCTGCATGAAGTCCATGGTACGACCAAGCTGATCCTCAGCGACCGGGTCCATCGACATTCCGCCAAGGATATTCGTCAGGACAACCGGATGAGTAACCCCACCCTTCGTTCCGAGAAACTTGACATACGCCCCTTGACGGCTCCACTGGCCCTTGCCACCCTGCGGGAGTCCACCTTCGGCAAATCCGAAGAACCCACGGGTGGAACCATAAGACTCACGACGGTTCCACTGATAGAATGGCTGCTTCGACGGCTCCTTGTGAAGAAAGCGGAAAATCTTGAGATGCTCCGCGGTTGCAAGAACCGAGGTCATCGTGTTGTCAAGGTTTTCCAGACGAAGCGCTGTAGCCTCACCCGGTGCTGCCGATACGCCTGCGATCTGGTTGTAAACACCAGTGTTCAGAGCCTTGCGAATTTCCTCGACAACCGAGTCTCCGCCAAACTGCTGACGTGACCAGTCCCGCACAATCATGTCGAACGACTTATTGAGCGCTTCCGGCTTCTTGTATCCTGTGGGAAAATCTGTTAACAGAGCCATTTTCTTTCTCCTCCTACTAGTGCTTTACTTAGTTTTCTTCCTCGACCTTACGGGAAATACGTTCCTGTAACTTCGAGGGAAGTTGCCGGAATACCGCGACCGGCCCACTGGCGGGACTATCTGTTTCGGTCAGCCAGCGTAACGCTTCCTTGGCGGAGAACTCTCCGTCAATGACCGATTGCTGAATGATCGATCCCATCAGGGACTTAGTCAACTTCGACTCAACCGTGCCACTTGTCACCAAAGCATGTCCGGTCTCGTCTACCATTGCATTCGAACGACGCAGTGCAGCCCCTTCGGTAAGCACACGACCGTTCATCACAACCCCCGGATTAGGACGACTGTCACCCATGCTCTTCGACATGGGATCAACGCCTTGCTCGGCCAGAACTGTTGCAGACTTGGCCATGCGCTCAAGGCCCAGTGCCAGCGCAGCCTGCGACTTCACAACAGTGTTCACTGCATCAGCAAGCACCGTGGCTGTGTTGTATTGATCACGTCGAACCTGATCGACCTGCTTGGACAACTGCTCCAGATACGATCCGAAAACATTGACCATCGTCGCAAGTTCGCGAGACGCCTCGACAACTTCGGCAACACGCTCGCCATTGCGTCCCGAGACCAGCGACTTGTGAATATCGCCACGACGGAACGAACGAGCCATGTATCCCTCATCACCATACGCGCCATCACTCTTCATGGCATCTTCTTCGGCATCCTCAGAACGTGCAGAAGACCGCGCAGAAGAACGCTTCGACGACTTGGACCTGCGAGCAGGGGGAGCATCATCGTCGTCGCCTTGATCATCGTCTTGTGCGCTCTGCTGCCACGGAGGACCACCCGCATTGTCCTGATCGCCGAAACCCTTGCGCTGCAACCATGGGGGAAGATTTCCCGATGGCCCATCTTCATTCTCTTCGGCATCCTCAGAACGTGCAGAAGACCGCGCAGAAGAACGCTTCGATGCCTTGGACCTGCGAACAGGGGGAGCATCGTCATCGTCAGCATCGTCATCGTCATCGTCAGCATCGTCATCGTCCGCAGCCTTGCGCCATGACTTTGCTTCACCATACAACGTGTTCTCTTGGTCATATGGACGATCATCGTCATCTGCCGAGCGCTTCGAACGCTTCGAACGACGCTGAGGGGCTACGGCATCGTCATCCTGACCGTCTTCGTCATCTTCGCTTTCTTCGGCCTTCTGCCAAGACCAATTCTTGTCCATACCCATGTCGCCTTCTCCTTGCTCATCAAACCCACGAGCCAAGTCACGATTACGAGGATCATTAGGATCGTTGTAATCATCCGCTTCCTCTTCCTCATCTTCAGCCTTGCTCATGTCCATGTCGTCGTCCATCTGACCAGCCTTGAAGAACTTGCTGGTGTTTCCGGCGTCATAACCTTTGAAATCGGGCTGACGACCCTTGCCGGGACCGCCCTCGATCTTGTTCCGCTTCATCTTGGGATTATTCTTTGTGTTCTCGTTACTCAGAATATCCTCAGCGGCCTTCAAGACCATACTTGCATCAATAGAACCAAAGGGACTGGAGGCACCGCCACCCGGCCCAGACCCATACGGGCTGTTCAGTTGATCGCCATTCAAACCCTCAGTTGCCATCTTGCCTTTCGCCAGATCGATCAGCCCTCCAACAGCCTTGTCCAGTACGGACAGTGCGTCGGAAATGCTGTTGTCCTCTAGCGTCTTGCTCAGGCGCTGACGGGCATCCGCCATTTCGTTGTTTGCGACAGCCATTTCTTATCTCCTCCTTAATTTCCGCGCTTTTTCTTTTGATTACGCAAATCATGAATGACGATTACCATTGCATCTGAAGCTTTTGACGGAGACATTCCCCGGCAATGCACCAGATGATCAAGCGCACCGTGATGACCACCAATGAACTTATCGTTTTTCACACACTCTCTACCGTCTGTGCAAGGATTATAAAGTTCATTTAATATCATTTGAGGGCTTAATTCATCACCTTCATTTTTGCGCAATCCATCTCGATCTGATATGCCATGCAGGTTTTCCAGTAGCAGTCCTCCTGCACCTGCATCTCCAACTGACATGGTTTTGTCCATGGCCGGAACAATGGATTTTACCATTTGCGAGTAAGAGTTAAATATAAAGTGAGGCATGTTTGAATCCATGGTGTCAATAAGCACACTGTCAGGAACTTTAAATCCTTGACTTTTTGCCATTACACATCGCGCAATACTCTGTGCATTGACAGGTTCATGTGTGGCAGCCATGTGACGCACGACTGTCTCCACGAGAATATTTCCCTGTCTGAGTCGCACACCTCCTTCAACCGAAAATCCTAATGAACGCTCATTGCCCATTCCTCGGGAGTCTTCTAGGGACTTCGCCAAGTTCCAGACGGCCTCTGCACGAGGTACTCCTTCTAGCAACAAGGCACGAAAAAACGTGCAGGCACGCTGATTTGGCGTCTCCGGTCCACCTTCCATTTTGATGACTTCAAGTGGCTTGCCGATCTGATCTTCAGGGGCATGACTATGGTTCCAATTCAGGTAACCTTTCTCTAGCAGATACGAACAATCCATTTTTTCCTGAAGAACAATCTCGCCTTGCTGGTCCTCTGCTTCCGTAGAGGCAATGCCCTCAATAATTCTTCCGGTCTTTTTTTCGCCATTGATGTTTGTATATTCGCCTACGAAAGACTTCGTAAATCGCAGAGGTACCTCAAAGGTGGCATTAATACCATCTGCGACTAACGATTTACGATGTTCTTTTAGTGATTCAATCGTTGTACTCATAACTCTTATCATACAAACAAAAAGACCGCCAACTCTTCCCTTGACATTTTTATCATGTCAAAGAAAGCGATGGCGGCCCTTTAAAGCGGATGCTTTCGACCTGTATCGCTACACAGATATAATCATATACCTATTGGAACGATATTGTCAAGCCTTACGATTATTGTGAAGTGCTATTTCGCTCGTTCCATGCACGAAAGAACTGAGCTGCTTGAGCGCGAGTGTACTGTCGAGCATCTTCAACAGCTACTTCATTGTTGGAATTGCGAGCAATACGCTGCGCAATCTCTTCAGTAACAATGCCGTCAGGATTTGATGGTCCGGCAGGAACCGCGGGAGGTGCAGCAACTACTGTCTGTGCGGATACTCGCGACCGCTCATCCATGATTTGTCCGCGCACATCTTCTTCCAAACCATCGCCACGTCCGAGCGCATCCTGCCATGCTCGCTTTTTGGCCCGACTCTCCGCAGTGTGAATGAAATAGACGGGATTGCTGACGCCATGTATGACATTGGCTCCAGCCTTTTTGGGATAAGCTGCGCCTAATCCAACAAAACGCCGTGGCGGACGATTCTCTCCCAACGGCGGCATGATGCACTCAGCACGAACAACACAGAGATATTCATTGGCAGCAATAGGGGCAACTTCGATGCTTGTTACTGTCTCGATCATTCCTGCTGCCCGAATGTCCTCAAGCAAGTCACCATACAACGGTCCAACATCGCGTCCAGAACCCTGAGAACGATTTCCGTATGAACTGCCGCCCATCATTTTTCTCCTATGCCATCATTGGCCAGCGAGTAAAACGCCGTCTGGACAATGCTTACCAACACTTCACGAGACAATCCAGAGACTGCAATAACGATATATGGATATCGGTTGCAACACGCTTTGACGTTCTTGAGAATTACTTCTGTTGAACTCGTCTCGTGATCCGTGAACAGTTTATCATGATCTCGATCCATTGCACGAACGTGCATGAAGACAAATGCCTCGAATTCATCTCGACTTGAAAAAACTGTAACGTCTCCGTTACGTCTCAACGAGTACACGTTGCTCAATTCATTGCTCATGCGCGTAATTCCCATCTTGAAGTCTTCTAATGGGCGCTCCATCCAACCACTCCAGTTCAACATTGCGCTCGATGGCCATCTCACCGTAAAGAGCGGCAATCATGAGACGATGACCAATTGATGATGCCCGAGTGCCGTGATCTTCCATCCGAAGTATGTAATCGCGAGTTCGTCCTATGGCCCATGATGCGTCTGGCTGCGTAAGCCCAAGAGCAATACGCATGCGCTTCAATCGATCTGTACTGTAATAGGCATCCATCTTTTTCAAGAAAACCTGATTCTCTTCTGTTTTCCATCCCAACTTGACGCTAGGAATGGCAACCTCCAAGAAATCCAAACATCTGTCAGAAGTCAACACGGCTGCAGTTTCGAGCGAAGAACGCCCACTCTGCTCTCTCTTGGCAACAGGATTATTTATCGAACCCCGATGAATCAACCAAGTGGGTCCGTGCGGAGTCAAAATCGTCTTGGAGACATAGATATTGGCTCGGCAACGCTTGCGAATTGTCTCAGGAGTAACTTTTAGGCGCTGTGACGCCTCCATCACTGAAATGTAATCCGGATCGGCAACTCGCCAATTATCAGCGAGAACCTTGACGGGAATTACCTCAGGCACTTCCTCTGGTTCAACAATCCGCACTGGCTGGTTCATGGATTGCATCATCTCCTCGCCAATCTTGGCGAGCCAACCAATGGCCAATGGAACATTGCCTCCAAAATGCAGATCGGCAATCTCAATGATGACGCCATATTCACCAGAAGTCAACCGCAACATTACCGTGGCGGTATCGATCATTGTGAAAACTGGTTCATGATCTTGCCATTTCTGCAAACCCATGGCGATCATTGAAACAATCATCTGCCTAGTAAGTGTCGGATGCTTCTGCGACAAAGTCTTCGAAATGAATGCAGGAGTAATCTTCACTCGTGGGGCACTAGTCTCGGGAGCAACCACCATGTTTAGGGTAGGACGCACATGCTGGTACGAATCAAACTCGCGCGGTACTGGTAATTGTCCGGTACCACTGCTGGATAATTGGTGTTGTGATTGAATCACGTGCCCGACTCTATTTTCCACGACTATTTTCTCCAGAAAAAAAGTGAGGTCTCTGAGGGGAGGCAACTTCTCAGAGACCTCTGACCAGCAAACAGTAAGCAAAAATACTCTCTCTGTTTCCTGAGTCATCCTAAGCATACACGGCAACGAGTGCCATGTCAACAACAGATTGCCTCCCACGGTACCGGAAGTGGGAGTCGAACCCACACGGCGGATTAGCCGCCTCCTGATTTTAAGTCAGGTATGTCTGCCATTTCATCATTCCGGCAAGACTTGTGTGCATCACAAGGGAGATGCAGAAGGAGGCTCTGCTTTTTTCGGCAATTCCTTGGACGATCCGTTTCCATAGCCATTGGTGCCCTTGGGAGTCAAGAAAAAGCTAGCAGCAGCCCCGACAAGGCCCGTCAATGCTGTCTGCGCCGCAGCAGACTGATCCCATGTTGCTGACCAAATAATTGCACCAACTGCCATTAAAGCAATGACTGATGCAACTAATTCAATGATTGAAGGATCATCATGTAATCTCATGCTTCTAGCCCCTTTATAACAGTATAAAAACTATTAAAAAAGAACTAGAAGCCTAAGAACTTAAACTAGTACGGCAGAAGGTCTCTTAGCGCTCCAGCGCCTCGATAGCAGCAATCGCCTCAGCAATATGAGGATTGTTCTTGTCGGATGCGTACCGATCATCCTTCATGTCAACAACAGCAGAAACTGAAGCAACAGTCGAGATAGTGGCACGTCGCGCATCCCGAGTGGCCTTGGCCTTCTCAACACGCGCACGACGCGCATCCTCAGTGATGTTGGATGAACGCTTCTCCAAGGGAAGAACCCGGAACGCTGCGGTGGAACTATCCGATGAGACCCGACCCAATCGCTTGCCAATCTTCTTGGCTGCCCGATTAAAGAGACGCATGGTCTTGCGAGTGGTTTCCCCCTTCTCAAGAGGAACCTGTACCTTGTAGCCGATCTCTATCGTCTCAAGGAACTTGAGATATGGCGTCAGATCAACCGATTCGGATGAATCAGCAATCTTTGCCTTCTGAAAATTGGGCATCACTTGCCTCCTTGTAGTGTAGGTGACTGGCCAATCATCGACTGATTGCCTCACAAGGGAACGATACAGCATGCACTAGGGAATGTCAAGAGCATCCACGGAAGACTGATGATCTTCAAGTCGGATGTCGCTATTTACAATCCATGTCTCACGAGAAGTCATACGTCCGGGTGTTCCATTCGGAACCAGTATGATCCAGCCGCATGACGCTGGATGATCGCCACTGTTGTCGATCACGAACAATGCAATACTGATCTTGATACCGGATTTTTTTAATTCGTAACTCTTCTCTTTGAAGAATTTCGTCATGATTGCGTCATAAACCTCATCAGGGGTGTTAAGCATGTTTGGCTCTTCATCAATCTGAAGTGACAGATTTTTGCTGAAGAGTGACCTAATCAAACGACCGAATGGATTGGGCTCCTCAATAACCCTGTTGCCATTCAGAAAGCCAGTCCTGCCTTCTGCTGGTATCCAACGATCTCCGTCTGATGCCGCACGCAATCCTCCCGGACGCCACGTTATGGACTTCCTGCTGCTACTTATCATTTGGCTTTCTCATTTTAAGATAAACGGAATAAGTTCCTGATCGTCTTCTTGCTGTTTCTGGGAGTCGTCGTCCTCTATTCCAAGAGCCTTGTTAATCGTCTTCATGATTTCGCCAATGACTTCGTGACCCATCAACTGGCCTTCTGCAATAACTTTACTCCTTATGCTCTGTTCGCGTATCTCCAGTACTTTTTGTTCAAGATATGCAGCAAAATCTCTGTTGGACGGAAACGAGTTGATGCCATTTTGTGCCTCAATAACAATTGCCGCAATTTGCTTTACTCTAGAAATCGAGGCATATATTCCCATTTCTTGATAATTAACTCTTGTATTCACTTGAGGAAGATTGAGGATTCGTGTTGACATCTCATTAATGTATTCCTCAACCATTGAATGAAACCACTTACTAGGTTCGTCCAAGACAAATCTCCTTAAATGGAAAAAAGAAATAGATTTTCGTAAAGCACTGAGTGTATCAACACCATCAGTGACCACGACATTACTAGTATAACCTCGGGGACATAGAACATCATACGTCCGCAACAATCATCCATCGAGCAAATGGAAATGGTACTTGCGTCACCCATAAGGATTTTTGAGTTTCTTCAAAAAACGGCGCAACATGATTCATGATGGCCTTTCTGGTTTTAAAGAGCAATCCAGACTTGCGTCCATCATTTCCCATTCCGCCGTAATCAGCATGCCACATTCGAGCCAACAAGTCTCCCATTTCCGGTGTTCTTGCAATGCGCACAAATTTTTTCTCATCAACAATTCCGTCTCCATGATCAGACGGGTCTTTGTATACTTCATCCTGTGATCTTCTTAAGTGGGCAAACAAATCGCCAAACGCGTGGTGGTGATGAATTAGTGTTTTAACTGTTTCATGCTCTTCTGGTGTCAGAGAAAATTGCTTTAAAAATGGAAGAGCAATTTTATATGATGATTTTTGATGAGTATAATTACGCTTTCCGCCGTTTACCTTGCCCAAGTCATGAAACGAAAAAGCCAGACGCAACAACTGTGCGGCTCTTTTCGGCAATCCATGAGTGGCATCTGACGGATTATTCATGCAATAGTTTAGCCCCATGACGGTATGAGCCACAGGATCATTACCCTGATGTCCTCGTCCTTGTGGAACACCAACAAGTCCGGGCACACTCGTAGCAAGGTACTGTCCAACTTGAGCCGAATGTTCAGGTGTCCATATTCCTTTTGTTCCCGATAAGGAAAATGGTTCACCACCCGAACCTTCCATTACCGTATGGCCCTTGGCTTGATGCCATTTTCTCGAAACATGGAAATAATGTGAAGGATGATTGCTCGTGCGGTTTCCTTGTCTCCATCACGAGTCGCCTTTTCCAAGTCGCGTTGTGCATGGCCGATCATGTCGATCATTTCTGGACTCATCATTTCGGTTTTCCGTTCAGAATGTGTTCTTTAAGCAAATCAGGTTGTGAATGATACTCTGCGATCATCTTCCTGATCAAGCCGATCCGATGTGCAGCGGCAGCCACATGTTCCTCCTTGTTTGGCATATGATCAAAAATTGATGCAAATTCTTCAGGATTTTCTTCATATTGTTTTACCATGTCTTTAGCAGTATCAAGAATGTGCTGACCATCAATGAATGTGCCCTTGTTATACATTCCACGATTTAACTTACTCAGTATTCCTGTATATCTCAAGTTATCAACAAAATCTTTTGTAGTCGTATCATGCCAACTTCCCGGCACCCATCCTAATTCACCAGTTTGACTATCTCGCTCATACAATTCAATACCTTTGGCTCTTCTTCCAAGCGCATTATTATTGTCAATGCGATACACTCCATCGTATTCACCTGTAGATGGATTTGGCTTGATCATGTAGTTGCTGCCTTGCAAATCTCCGGCACCGACAAATGCATCAACCATCAATCCGTTAGTGCCTTTTCGCTGAATATCATCTCTTGTGGTGTCGTACACGCCGTCTCCGGTCGTTGCATCCCGCCCAAGATGGGGAGTTACTCGATATGCTGGACCCGGTGCGTATGGTTGACCGTCTATCCGTGTTCCAGTGCGATCATCATAGAGATAGGTTGGCATTGGCAGAATATTGTTTCTCTTAGTGGCAAAAAAATTGTAAATCTTGTCGCAAGCATGCTCACATCTCGCTCCGTATCCTGCTCCCCAGCGGTCTGGTCCGCCACCGGAATCATCACGCATCCCATTGGGAAGGATTTTTCCATGCCCTCCCAGTGTCCATGTAGGTTCAAAAGTATTTCCATCAACTGCGCTTTTGACTACCCACTTGTGTCCTTCTGGGGTGTCGTAAAAAGATGGTATGCGCTTTCCATATCCCGAATTATGGAGTCCTGATCCATCAAATCCCCCAGTCGAAGATGGATTCACCTTATTTTTTCTGTCGTTCAACCTAAATGATGTTCCATGCGTCGATGCGCTCGGATCAATGGTCATATGATCAAGATGTTCTGGTGGAGCAGCATGATCTGGAATAGGAACTCTTTCGCTTAGTTCACCATGTGGCGGAGGAGACCACTCTCCCGCTTTCCAGAGCATCGCATTATGCGGCCAGATTGCCCTTGCGAACCATCCTGATTTAATACTGCTCATCGCCGCCCCCCATGGCTATTTCATGAGCCACACGTTGGCGCTCTGCATATTGCTGAATTGTCGCTGCATGATGATCATGAGAAAAATGATCTACCAGTTCACCAAAATAATGATCGACGGCATCCTCATCCCTTGCCTCGACGCACTCGATGATCTTCTGGACTAATCCAAGAATATCTGGTGACGCCTGAACTGGCATCACACCGTTTCTCTGCTGCTCCATGATGTTGCTCTCCTATCCTACTTGTCAGCCAATGAATGCTTCTCAAATGCGAGCATAACCGACATCAGCACTCTTTGCGCTGCTTTTACGTCACCGCTTCGTGCTGCGGCAGCCAATTGCTCACGCACTGGCGCTACGATCTTCTGAATGTCACTGTTCATGCGTAATCTCCCGGCTATCTGCCTGACTCTGATATTTTTCTGGTCAAATCTTGTCTCATTGCTTCCGGATTTCCCTTGTATTTTTCCACCATTTCTTTTAATAACTTGAATCTAAGATTTGCAGATTCTAAATGCTCGTCCTTGTTTGGAAGATGCTCGAAAATGCGTTCAAACCCTTCCGGGTCTGCAGTGCGTGCATCAATCATGTCCTGTGCAACTTTCAATTCGTGATCAGGATCAAAGTGAGGAGGAACTCCGCGAAAGTTGTATCGGTAATGATTTGCAAGAGGCGTGAGGAAATCAGTGGAACTTGTGTCGTGCCATGTGTGAGGCTCCGGACTGTTCCGTCCCATAATTCCGGGTTTTACCAACAAGAATCCTCTTGCTCGTCTTCCCAGTCCATTGTTCATGTCAATGCGATAGGGGCCATCAGATGTTTTGCCGTCCGGGTCATTTGTGTACATGACATTGCCGCCATGTTGATCCCCCAATCCAAAAAAAGCATCGACTAGACTTCCTCTTTTTAAACGATCCACAATTTCTGGCGGAGTGTCATATTCCATCTCGCTACTGTTCGGACCCAGATGAGGTATTACCCTAAAAACAGGCTCTCCCTTTTTCGCTGGAGTGCCATCAGGAATTCTTTCTCCTGTCGTGTCACTATATAAGTATGATGGTAGTGGTCGGTATCCATTCCGTGGAGTAGCAAAAAATGAGACTAATTTGTCGGCTGCATGTTCTAGCCTCGCACCGTATCCTGCGCCATGCGGGTCTTTAGGACTGCCCTTCGGCTTCCATGCTCCGTCAACATCACCTGTATCGACACCGGGCTTGAACACCCACTTTTTTCCAGTTGCATTATCGCTATAAAAACCGGCGGGTCGCGCGGTATAACCGGACGTATAGGTGCCTCGTCCATCAAATCCTCCTGTACCCGAGGGATGTCTTTTTTGATTCCAACCGAATGATTGGGAACCTCCGGGACTTCCTTCAAACGTCACATGTTCGGGGCGCATGCTAGCTGGTGGAGGAGACATGTGTTCTGGACTAAATGGAACTTTTCCAATTTCTGCTGGCTCACCTGCTTTGCGCAATCGTCCCGTTTCATGAGGCCATACAGTAAATGAAAAAAAGTTTTCCTTTTTCTTCATGTTACTGTTTCTCCTGTGATTGCAAGCGATCTACTGCTCCAGTGGCATGATATTCTGCCATTTTTCGATCTTTTTCTTTATGATAATCTTGAAAAAACGCTGATGCAAACGTCAAAAACAATTTATCTGCTCGATCTTCATCTTGAGCACTTACTGCTTTTAAGATGTCGATGATCATCTTGCTTTTCCATGCATCATCGTTTGATCTCCTATTGTCCATAGTCGTCCCTTTCAGCGTGTCTCGACAATCCCTGTGCCTTTTATTAGTTGATTATATCACTCTTAAAAGTCAATCGCATTTTTTGTTTTTTACGCAAGGCTGCATCTCTTGTGCCTGAATTCTCAAGCATCTCATCAAACATCTTATTGGTTCCATAAAACGACTCTATCAGTTTTATGACACATATAACCAAATCATCTGCATCAATACCTCCTAAATTATCATATATCTCTCCTGATCGCAGTGCAATGTCAACTTGAATCAATGAGTCTATAGCTTTTAGTATAGACTCTGATTGATTATTTGACATGATGAATTTTTCCGAATCAATCATTTGAGTCATTTCCTTCGGGACTAGGACGATAATTGAAGTCAAATATCTTTTTTCTTCCCATCGTCCAATTGTCTTGAATACGAATATCAGGATTTGCAAATGTCCAGCAACATCCACCATCATCCAAGAAGACTACCCATTCAAGATAATGTTCTTGTGAGCGGTCTATAATAAAAAACGCCCAGCCTTTGCCTCTGGGCGTAATCACTGGAATAGGTTGCCGCAATTCCTTAATCATTTTCTGGAGGCCGTGAGTTCATGAGCATCTCTTCCAGCGTATTGATGCGCGTTGCAATCACATAAAACCATTCTGCAATCTGATCCTGACGGATTGCACGAACAGTCTCGTCACGATATTTTTGCTCATCCACACACGCAGGAGTTTCTATCCTGAACAATGAGCAAATCTGCTCACGCGCTTTGTAATCAGGATGAATCTCTGCTATCAATCGACCCCATGTCTTCATGGGTTTTCCCACAATAGAAATGGAATGTTTGGTCTCAACCCGTTCAATCCTCAGCAGATCGTCATAACCACCGACCTGTGCCGATATCGCGAATTTGCGCATATACATTCGGGTTGCCTCCCATGTGATTATACTGCTGCGTCAATGGTGATCTCGGTGGGGATCGAACCCACAACCAGCGGATTAAAAGTCCGCTGCTCTACCATTGAGCCACGAGATCAATATGAGGATGGTGGCTTTCTCGACAACACAATAAATGCATACGCAATGGCCATAAAAAGCATGTAAACAAAAGTATTATTGCTCATAACAATAATATCTCCATTATTCATGCAAGGAGTTTTCTTTGCACATTGGTATCAATGTATTCTTGACCCAATCTTCCATGTCTTCCATGGTTCCATAATTATAATAAATCATGTCGCAAGAAAATCTATCGTGTTCTTTCTCGCTTTCATGATCCAAGTTTTTCATGTCTCCTTGCCAAAGACCTGATACATGTATCGAGACAAATCCCTGCGACTTGGCCCATGAGTGTTCATTTTCAAATCTGCAGTCACTTATTACAAATGATGGCACAATATATTTCTCAGATAATTCTATTATTTTATTCATTGAATCTTCTAGTTCATTAATCCAATATCTTCGATTAATGGTATTCCGAATCAAGTCTGTTCCTAGCCACTGCCAAAGAGGACGCAATACGTTTTTGATGTCCGGATCATTTGAACGCACCTGTTCCATGAAAGGATGATATTCAAATCCCAATGCTGAAGCAAGCATATGAATGACGCGATCCGAATCTTTCTTTAATGCATCAGCGAAGGCCAACCGATGGCAATTATCAACATGACGCACAATCATAGACGCCATCGTGTCTTTGCCAGAACCTGCCCCACCAACCAGTGCTACTCTTATCCCAGTATTGGGAAATGAATACGTGGTCTTCATGGATAACACTCCGTTATTCATTTTGACTTCCCCTTTGGCAACAATGAATGAACATCGCTCCATTTTGTGGGCAAGTAGTCCAAGTACAAAGGCCAAGAGGGCAGGCCATGCTCACAAACAGATTCGAGATATTTGATCTCACAGCCGTCCATTGCACGAAGCGGATGGGAAAACTCATCACGCACCAAATCTTGAAACGGATCGTCATGCCGAAGCATGCGTCCAATCTCCTCCTTGGTGGGCATAAATGCTTCAGGCGCAATCGTGGCAAATCCGGCGTAGCCACGCTTGACCGGACAATCCTTGTGTTCGATGTCCGCAAAAATAAAATGCCATGTGGCTGTCACACCGTAAAAGACTGCTTTCGCGGGAAGAGTCACTTCACAACCGCAATGCTGAAGAGTGACTTTGCGATTCCAGAACGGATTGTCCCATTCGATCCTATGCGAAGGGACATCAAACGTTACGTCATTTTCAACGTGGGCCGGAAGGGGAGAGAAGTTTTCAGGAAAAGCATGAGGCATGACAACGATCCTTGATTCCGGTGATGTCCATATGAAACAATGCGGGGTCTTCATTGAGATCCATGCGCATTCGTGGCACATCATCAACCCAAATGTACCATGAGCCAGTCCAAGATTCATACATCACTTGTGTTGCTCCAACTATTTACTTCTTTCCTTTCTTGACTTTTTTTTCCGGCTTCGGATACGGCTTGCCGGGAGTCAACTGCTTGGGCGGATCAGTCATGATAGTTTCCCCTCTTTTTGTATGCGATCAAGCACCGCACGTTTCTCGACATTTGAGTACCCACGCCAGTGCTTGATTTCCTCAACGGTACGCTTGCATCCGACACACACTCCATTTTTGGATCGACAATTATCGTTACACGGGCTTTGTATCTTCATGGAGTGTGTGCGCTCATGGAGCCGTCAGTGACCTAAACAAGATGCAGCTCTTCTGGAGGAGGTGGAAGCAAATCGTTATCGTCCAAACTGGGAATCAAGTGACTATAGCCGTCTGCCTTCAATGCAGAAACAATCTTGATTGCTTCCCAATAGGCTTGCTCCGTAATGCCCTGAATGACGGCGTCAACATCATGATAGCCTTGTCCATAAGCGTCGTCAACTGATCGACGATAGCGTTCGACAGCACTGCGTCGAACAGGCACAAGGCCATGTGGGCCATCCATCCATGGCTTCGAGTCGATAATCACAACACCCTTGAAGGTATCACGCCAAGCTGCTTCTTCGTCAAACCTGTGGTAACCGGCCATCAGTGCCCTCCTCGGAATGATCATCATCTTCTAATTTGAGGCCAAACAAAAAATCGGACCTTCTGTTTGTCCATATGGACGGATCAAATACTGGACGTTCCTCATGTGCCCATGAATCATATCTCGTCAAGTAAATAGGTGTATGTGGCCCCATATACGAACCTAATGTATTGAACTCGAAATACTCATGCGCTTCTTCTAGAGTCATTCCCTGCTTCACCAAGACCTGCATGATGATGTCAATATCATACACTGCAACATGTGCCCCAGCAAATGAGCGGGACACTCCAATAAAGGCCTCTTCCAGTCCATCGGCGAGAAGAATGTCTTCAATGTCATCTGGGAAATATTGCTCCAGATATTTTTGTATTCCATCTCTTTTTTTCTCGGCAAACGAGTTCGACTCACTGTTCATGTGTACTCCGTTTCCATGTGATTCCCGTATGATCCGCCAGCATCAACTAGCGCTATCTTGGAGCCACCGATGGGATTCGAACCCATGACCTGATGTTTACAAAACATCTGCTCTACCTCTGAGCCACAGTGGCAACACAACTTCATCTTTTTGGATTATGCGCTATCCATAATGATGCATACACTGCAATCAT
>Ga0209190_1000060_pt1 | contig 72971 bp, 62 predicted proteins | sample M_140205_XF_Meta_FD_187315 | JGI IMG/M metagenome (GOLD analysis project Ga0209190, IMG submission 187315) | Freshwater microbial communities from Lake Montjoie, Canada to study carbon cycling - M_140205_XF_MetaG (SPAdes) (version 2) | ecosystem: Environmental > Aquatic > Freshwater > Lake... | reverse complement strand
AGCATTATTTAATTGGTCTAAAATAAATGGATGGTTTAGAATAGGAATAATATTTTTTCTCATTGGTTCAGTAATATTAGCTCAGATTTCTGGAAATTTAGGTATTGCTATGAGACAAAAATCACAATTGATGCCATTTTTCTTTATATTTTTCTGTAAAGTTATTTCTTTCAGAGAATCAAATTTTTCAGGAAGGCCCATTAGTTATCGAAGGATATGAAAGTTACAGCAATGAATTTTCCCGGAACGTTTGTTATTTCTATCGATTTTGAATTGCATTGGGGATGCTTTGAGTATATGAGACTAGACGATATTGCAAAAAGATATTTTTTAAATACCCGCCAGGTTATTCCTAAAAAATTAGATCTTTTTGCATCTAATGATATTCATGCTACTTGGGCAATAGTAGGCATGCTTTATAACCAAAATGTCTCAGGATGGAATGAAAATTTGCCCAAGGAAATACCTACCTATGATAATTCAAAAGTTTCTTCTTATGAATGGATTAATAAAAATAAATTTATTTCAGAGGAAGATCTTTTTCATTTTGCTCCTGCTTTGATTGATCAAATTAAAAAAACTCCTAATCAGGAAATTGGCACTCATACTTATAGTCATTACTTCTGCCTAGAACCCGGTCAAAATCAGAATCAATTCAGAGAGGATTTATTAATGGCAACTATATTAGCTAAAGCAAAAGGCATTACATTCTCCTCACTTGTATTTCCTAGAAATCAATTTAATCCTGAATATCTTTCAATTTGTAGGGAGATGGGAATAACTTCTGTAAGATCTAACCCTGCAGTATGGTATTGGAAACCTTCTCCAGGATCTTCTTTGTTAAAAAAAGTATTTCGTTCGGGAGATGCCTATTTAAAAATACAACCTTCAAAAAAAGTTTTTTTATCAGAAATCAAGCGAGATTACTTTCCTTTGCTGTTACCTGCTACTCGTTTATATAGATCTTGGAAGCCCCAATATCGCTTTCAAAATCGGTTTAAACTTCAAAGAATTTTGGATGAAATGACTACTGCAGCTAAGGATAGAGCTTATTATCATCTTTGGTGGCATCCACATAATTTTGGTAATCATCCAGAAGAGTGTTTGTTAGAACTAGAACAAATTATAGAACATTATAAAAAATTACATTATCAGTATGGATTTCAAAGTATGAATATGAGAGATGTTACTGAGCTTCTGACCTAATTTTTCCATGGCTATATTAATATCTAGGTTCATTATTAAATTTTTATTGAAAATTAAATATGTATTATTATATTTTTAAAAGATTTCTTGATATAATAGCATCAGTGTTATTGATAATAATAGCTTTCCCCTTGATGTTGATTATTGGTTTTTTTCTTTGGTTAACTAACCACAGGCCAGTTTTTTTTACTCAATTGCGTATTGGACTTAACGAAAAATCATTTCGACTTATCAAATTTAGAACTATGACAGATGAGCGTGATGAAAATGGAAATTTACTTCCTGATGAAAAACGAATGACAAGATTTGGATCATGGTTACGTAAAACTTCTATGGATGAACTTCCTCAGTTGTTAGATGTGCTTACTGGAAAAATGAGTCTTATAGGCCCAAGGCCTTTGGTAGAAGAATACTTAGCTTTATATGATCAAAAACAACGAAAGCGTCATAATATTCGTCCAGGCATAACAGGTTGGGCACAGGTTAATGGAAGAAATGAACTTTCGTGGCAGCAGAAGTTTGAGTATGATGTTTGGTATGTAGAGCACCTTAATTTATTGCTTGATGTAAAGATATTGGCCTTGACAATAAAAAAAATACTAAAAGCTGATGGAATTTCAATGCAAGGTCATGCTACTGTAAAACCATTTACTGGAAATAATAAATAAGGATGAAAAAAATAGCAATTTTTGGAGCTGGCGGAATGGGACGAGAAACTCGTTGGCTTATTGAGGATATCAATAAGCATAATACTAATTGGGAATTCATCGGTTACTTTGATGATTATTTGGAAGGTCGTTCTCCTGAAGTAAAAAAGCAAATTATTGGCGGCCTTGATGATTTGAATAAATGGCAAGAGGAAATTTCTATAGTAGTCGCAATTGGCAATCCAATATTTAAAAGAAAAATAGTCCAATCCATTAGTAATCCCCTTATAAAATACGCTACACTTATTCATCCAGGAGCTCTAGTTAGTAATACCAACGTTAAAATTGGAGAGGGTTGTATTATTTGTGCAGGCAATATTATTACTGTTGATATTAATATTGGTAAACATGTATTATTAAATGTAGGCACCATTGTCTGTCATGATAGCTCTATTGGAGATTTTACTTCTATTATGCCCTCAGTAAATGTATCAGGAGATGTTGCAATAGGAGAGGCTGTATATATTGGTACAGGAACAAAGATTATACACCAAATGAAAATAGGCAATGAGACTATTGTTGGTGCTGGAGCTGTTGTATCTAGTTCTCTTCCCGATAATTGCACAGCTGTAGGGGTACCTGCCAAACCAATAAAGTTCCAATCAGGTATTAAAAAATAATAATATTTGTCCTGTATCAGCTGACTTATAATAATAATTTTATATCTTTATTAACAGTACTGAATAAAGTACCTCTTGAAAATTCTTGATCCTCTCTTTGGCTACTTGGTTATTAATTTAATTTTTTGTGGATAGAATATGGCTTTCATCACCTCATATAGGTGAAAAAGAAAAAGAATATGTGGCAGAAGCATTTGCAACAAATTGGGTTGCTCCCTTAGGTCCTAATATTGACCAATTTGAGCAACAGCTTGCTGAATATGTAGCGGTAAATTCAGTAGCAGTATTAAATAGCGGAACAGCCGCTTTGCATCTTGCTCTTCAGATTTTAGGCGTAGCGCAAGATGATGTAGTTCTTTGTCAGAGTTTCACTTTTGGTGCTTCAGCCTTTCCAATTGCTTATTGTAAGGCCAGTCCAGTATTTATTGACAGTGAAAAGGATACCTGGAACATGGATCCTCAATTACTTGAGCATGCTATTATTGACCAGTTTAAAAAAGGGAAAAAACCAGCAGCTGTTATTGTGGTGCATTTGTATGGTATGCCGGCTAAAATGGATGAAATTATTGAAGTTACTACTCGCTATGGCATTCCCTTAGTTGAAGATGCAGCAGAAGCCCTTGGGAGCTCATACAAAGGAAAAAAATGTGGAAGTTTTGGGGATGTTGGTATACTGAGTTTTAATGGCAATAAAATTATTACTACAAGTGGAGGTGGTGCAATTACAAGTAATAATGAAGCAATAATTAAGCAAGCGAGATTTCTTTCAACTCAGGCTCGTGAGCAGGCGCCCTTTTATTTACATAAAGAATTGGGCTATAATTACAGGCTAAGTAATGTGTTGGCAGGAATAGGCAGGGGACAAATGGAAGTTTTGTCCGATAGAGTGAAGAAAAGAAGAGAAAACTTTGAATTTTACAAAAAGGAATTAACTGACATAGAAGGTATTTTCTTTTTGTTAGAGCCTGAGGGTTTTTTTAGTAATCGTTGGCTTTCTACCATAATTTTAGATAATAATAAATGGGGAAAAGGAATTAATGAAAAGATAAGATTGGGATTAGAGAAAAATAATATAGAATCAAGACCTTTATGGAAACCGCTTCATCAACAGCCGGTTTTTTCGGGGCGCCATTATTATGGTAATGGAATTTCTGATGCTCTCTTTGAAAAGGGGCTTTGTTTACCTAGTGGATCAAATTTGACAGATGAAAACCTGAAAAATGTTGTATCAAAAGTAAAGGAAATTTTATATGCGGTTTCATAACAAAATACCAGTACGTCCTGCACAGTTTGTGCTACTAGCAGACCAACTTATTATTATACTTGGGTTTCTTACTGCTTTATTGGCTCATTACCGCCTTATTCAAATAAGCGAAATTCCTGTTCACACATTTTTTTATCGAGGACTTATTCATATTTTTTTTGGAATAATAGCTTGGGCAGCATTTGGTATTAATAAAAAAGTAATCCGATTTTTTAATAGTAAGGATTATTTAAGCCTCATTTTAATATTGCTATTAATCCATATTTTAAGTGCTACTGCTGGTTGGGTGTTACCTAATAAATTTCAATTAAGGGGAGAAATTTTTGTATTTAGCTTTTTAGTCACATCTTTTTATATAATCACCAGCAGATTTATTATTAGTTATTTATATTTTCATTTCAAAAAATCCGTAAAATCACTCAATGCAAGAAAGCTGTTAATATATGGAGCAGGCAATCAGGGTTTATTTTTAAAAGAGGCTATAAAAAATAACTACTCTGAAGAGTATAAATTATGTGCTTTTATAGATGACGATAAGTTTAGAATAGGAAGATCCATTGAAGGATTAATGGTTTATGATACTAATAAAGATCTATATGAAGTGATTAGAAAGTATGAAATAACAGATATCATCCTTTCTACTAATAATATTAAGCCTGAGTATAAATCTTGGATGTTGGAACAAACACTGGGTTTCAATATCAGGGTGAAAGAGTTTGCAGGTGCCAATTCGGTATTTGAAAAATTTAATTTGGATAAGTTAGCTACCCTTGATATTAATGACTTGATGAATAGGGAGGCAATTCACTTATATGGCGATCATATTTCCCAAGAGTTAGAAGAAAAAACAATAATGGTTACCGGAGCTGCCGGATCTATAGGATGTGAAATAGTACGAAAGCTTGCAGAACATAAAGTATCAACTATTATTTGTGTTGACTTTTCTGAAAGTGCACTTTATGATCTAGAGCAGGAAATGTTACGTAAGTTTCCTGAATTAAATTTAGAGATTATTCTTGCAGATATTCGAAAAGAAGAAATTATGGACCTTCTTTTTAATAAGTATACACCATCCATAGTATATCATACTGCAGCTTATAAGCATGTTCCTCTTATGGAGAAATATCCATGGGAAGCAATTCATACAAATGTTTTTGGTACCTGGAATATTGCCAAAATGTCAATTCAATATAAGGTAGAAAAATTTGTTTTAATTTCTTCTGATAAGGCGGTTAATCCCACTAGTATTATGGGTGCTACAAAGCGTCTTGCCGAAATAATTATTCAGTCTCTTTCTTCAAGAAATTTTACTACATCTTTTGTTACCACAAGATTTGGGAACGTATTAGGTTCAAATGGTTCAGTAGTGCCTTTATTCAAAAAACAAATAGAAAATGGCGGTCCGGTTACCATTACTCATCCTGAAATAACCCGCTACTTTATGACCATTCCCGAAGCCTGCTTATTAGTATTAGAAGCATCGGTAATGGCTAAAGGAGGTGAGATTTTTGTATTTGATATGGGTAAAGCTGTTAAGATCCGCGATTTAGCTATAAATATGATTCGTCTTTCTGGTTTTATTCCTGAAGTTGATATTAAAATTGAGTATATTGGCTTACGCCCAGGTGAAAAATTATATGAAGACTTGTTTTCTGAAAAAGAAAAAATGAAGGAAACTTATCATGAAAAAATAATGATTAGTAACGAAAATAATCATAAGACATTATCAGCTGAGGATATTATTCTGAAATTAGAAAAATTGGAGCATAGTTATGAGCCAACTCTTTTTAGAAGATTGATTAAGGAGTTAGTACCTGAGTACATCTCTGAACATCTTGATGAAGAATCATTTATAATAAAAGAAGCTATTCTAGAGAATAATTCATAGCGGATAATTAATTTGCAACTTAAAATAGAAAATATGTCAATTCGTACATTATGCACTATCCTATTGATACTAGGGTTTAAAGGACTTTCAGCCCAAAATCCTCGATTATCCCAAGTATGGACAACCCCAATGAATGTTAACCCTGCCTTGAGTGGAAGGTTTGATGGTATGGCAAAGTTGGGAACACTGTATAGTTGGCAAAAATCAAATCCTATTTCTGGCAATGATTCTACTGTAAAGATGTCACATCAAAATATATACTTTGATTTTAAATTCGGAAAATATCGTCATATAGGTGATGAAGAACAATATGCTATTAGAAAAGATTCAGCTAACATAAAGCCAAGGGTAGAGGCAAAAGATGAAACTGGTTTGGAAAGAAAAAATTTAGGATACTGGAGCGCTGGGGTAAATTATTATCATTATGGAGATAATTCAAATCCATTTAAAGCCGATTTTTTTTCAGCTACAATAGCCCGTCATTTTTATATTAAGCATAATAGATATTATGGTTTTGGCCTACAAGCTTCTTACGCCCATGCTAATCTAGATTCATCAACGAATCTCAATTATGATTCTGAAATTTCAGGAGGTGCTTTTCATTATAATTTAGGTCAAAGTCAGGTTCCTAGTACTAAAGGTTATCTTGATTTTGGCCTTGGTGGTTATTATGGAATGGCTACAGAGCCTGTGAGTTTTGAATTAGGCTTTGCTATGTATCATTTATTTTATCCTAAGATTTCTTTAGATCCTACCGATAACGACTTTAAGTTACGCCATCGTGTTACAGCACATTCATTGCTTCGTCTTAAACTAGATGACAAGTGGGGCTTTATTCAAAGAAATATTTATTGGGAGGAAGGGTTATATCTAAAGAGTAGAGTATTTAATGGTGATAGTACTCATATTGTTGCTTTCTATTCTGGAGTTGAATTATATAAAACTCATCCCCATAGTAATTATAATCTGAATTTCGGGTTATATACCCGTTCTTTTAAAACAGTTATGCCTTTTGTAAATATTAATCTTGGCAGAATGGCTAATCTGAGATATTCTTATGAATTTCCTTTCAATTCAAGAATTTATGCAGCAAATAATGCAAAACGTAGTGAGTTAGTATTGTTGCTTACTTATAAAAGGTATACGCCTCCTGGGCTTCGTTTTTCAAGAAAAGTTAATTATTGGTAAATCAAAATATCCCTTAAAACATGCATAAAAAAGTACTCCTAATCATTGCTATTGCTTCTTCATACTATGGAATGGGACAAATAGCAGCACCTTTTGAAAATTTAGATAGTAATGTCAATAGCATTTATTCTGAGGTTCGTCCTACAGTTTCTGCTGATGGCAAAATATTATATTTTGTTGTAGAGGGTCACCCTAAGAATACTAAGTCAAAAGTTAGTAACAAGGCTCAGGATATTTGGTTCAGCGAAAAAGGAGCTGATGGCAAGTGGGGAAAGGTCAAACAAGGGCCCTCCTCTTTAAATAATCAAAAAAGTAATGCTGTTTTTTGGGTTTCTCCTGATGGGAACAGATTATTGATTAGAGGTGCGTATGACAGCGGGAAGTATATAGGTCGCGGTATTTCAATGACCAATAAAGTTGATACAGGTTGGGTGCCTGCTCAAAAACTTAACATCCGAAATTATGGGAAAATGTCGCAGGATGCTTACTCTGGTGCTACTATGTCTAACGATGGAAAAACTCTATTACTTTATTTGTCTGAGGAAAAGAATAGTTATACAAATGATCTATATGTAAGTTTTCTCACAGAGAATAATGATTGGACTCAGCCAAAGAGTTTAGGTACCGATATTAATTCGGAAGATTATAATGAAATAACTCCCTTTCTAGCGGCAGACGGAATTACTTTATATTATTCAAGTGATCGTTCTGGCGGTAAAGGAAGTCAGGATATCTGGATGGCGAAACGTATAGATGATTCATGGACTAGATGGAGTGAGCCGATGAATGTACAAAGTGTAAATACAAGTAAATGGGATGCTTATTTTACAATTGATGCAAATGGAGAGAATGCTTATATAGCAACATCACAGAATTCGATTGGCGGTACAGATATCGCTTCTGTTCCTTTAGAAGAAAAAGAAAGGCCAAAGCCTGTTGTATTGGTGTATGGTAAAATTTTCAATGCCGATACCAAACAACCTATGAGTGCAAAACTTTATTATGATCTTGTTCCTGGAGAAGAAAATGAGGGGAATGCAATTTCTAGCCCTGAAGATGGGAGCTATAAAATTGTATTAGCTTATGGCAAAATGCATCAAATTCGTGCATCAGAAGATAATTTTTTTCCAATGCTAGATACCGTTGATTTTACATCAGTTGGAAGCTATAAGGAAGTTCATCGCGACATATACCTTAATCCTGCTGATAAGTATGCTAGTAAAAATGAGGAGCGTATAAATATTGACAGTATTGAAATAGATATTGATGATAATGCAAATGGAGATAAAAATATTGCAGATGTTGCTGGCACTCAAAAAGGTGCAGATGCAAATGGAAAAACTAAAAAGGTTAAATTAGGAGCGGAAATTGTAAGCAGTAAGGGAAGTAAAATTACCCTTGAAGAGGGTGTTATTGTGAGTATGGGTAATATTTTATTTAACTTCAACAAGGCAATACTAAGGGCTGAATCTTATAAGCAATTAGATAAGGCGGCTAAGATTTTAAAAGCCTACCCTAACATGGCAATTGAATTATCGGCCCATACTGACAATGTTGGCGGCTATAATTATAATATTAAACTATCTGAAGAAAGAGCATATTCGGCAAGAGAGTACCTACTTTCAAAAGGAATTGAAGGTGCTAGGATCCAGCCAAAAGGATATGGTGAGGTGAAGCCTATTGCAACTAATAATAATGAAGCTGGTCGTCAACAAAACAGACGCGTTGAATTCAGGATCTTAAAGAATTAGTCTTTTCTATAAAAGTATCAAAGGGCAATCAGGTTTCTGGTTGCCCTTTTTTTATTATTCATTGCTGAATAAAGTTGGAGTTAATATTCTTATCCCTGATTTTTTGAGTTCTGGGCTAAAGCCTGCTTAATAATTACAGCCTTATGTATTCCAATTGTAATTGAAAGCTCCTCTTGTGATAGCTCTTTTATTTTTTTTACAGATTTGTATTTACTTAATAAGAGATCGGCGGTTTGGCGCCCTATACCTTTAATAATTTCAAGCTCATTTTTAATAGCGGCTTTTGATCTCTTAGAACGATGAAACTGAACACCAAATCTATGTACCTCATCTCTTACTCTTCTTATCAATTTAAGGCTCTCGCTATTCCATGGAAGTTTTATTGATTCTGTATCGCCCGGAAAAAAGAGTTCTTCCTGATTTTTTGCCAGACCTACTACGGTCATTTTGTTTTCAATACCTAATTGCCTGATACTTTCTAAGGCGGCATTTAATTGCCCCTTTCCACCATCAATTATTACTAATTGAGGCAATTGTAAGCCTTCTGTTAGTAGTCGCTTGTATCGGCGCAATACTACTTCCTGCATGGATGCAAAATCATTGATTCCTACAACGGTCTTAATATTATATCTCCGGTATTCTTTTTTATTAGGCTCTCCCTCTTTGAAACATACCATGGCCGCTACAGGATAGCTTCCCTGAAAATTAGAATTGTCGAAACACTCAATATGCAATGGAAGGGCAGGCAGATGTAAATCAATTTGAAGCTGCTTAAGTATTTTCTTTTTTTCATCATCAGACTTATCTTCTAATTTTAGCAACTTCTTTGCATGAAGTTCTGCTTTGAAAAAGTTTACATTTTTTTCAGAAAGCTCAAGTAATTTTTTCTTGTCACCTGCTTTTGGAACAGTCAGCAACACTTCTATTTCTGGATAGATAATAGGAAATGGAAGGATAATTTCTTTGGCTCCGCTGTTAAAAGTTTGTCTCATACGGGCAATAGCAAAGGCAAGTACTTCTTCTTTTGTCTCTTCAAGTTTCTTTTCAAGCGTAATCGTTTTTGTTTGTACGATACTTCCTTCATTTATGGCAAGATAGTTTACGTATGCTGTATCGCCTTCTTCCAAAATAGAGAATACGTCAATTGTTCCGGTTTTATTATTTACTACAAGAGATTTTGCCTTGTATTCATGAATGTATTCTATTCGGCTTTGTATCACTCTGGCTTTTTCAAATTCCATATTTTCCGAATAGGCTTTCATTTGTTTTTTTAATTCCTGCTCAACAGGAGTTAGGTTTCCTTTGAGTAAACTAATAATACTCTCAATGCCTATTTTATAATCTTCTTTGGATTGTAATCCTTCACAGGGTCCTTTGCATTTTCCAAGATGGTATTCAAGGCAAATCTTAAATTTTTTCCGATTGATATTTGTATCACTCAAATTAAGTTTGCATGTGCGTAAAGGGATACTTTCTTTAATTAAGTCTAGCAGGTCTCTCACTTTGACAACTGAAGTATAAGGACCAAAATAGATTGATTTATCGTCAATTTTTTTTCTAGTAAAGAATACCCTAGGGAAGGCTTCATTTTTTATAACTATATAAGGGTATGTTTTATCATCTTTTAAATTAATATTAAATGTAGGTTGGTATTCTTTGATAAGTAAATTTTCCAGTAGAAGGGCGTCGTGCTCATTATCTACAATAGTAAACTCTATATGATCAATCCGGTAAACAAGTTCTGACGTTTTCCGATTAACTACTGTTTTATTGAAATAGCTTGAAACTCTTTTTCTAAGATTATTTGCCTTGCCTACATAAATAATTTCATTAGTGGAATTAAAATATTTATATATTCCCGGATTAGTTGGGATAGTGGGGAGAATATGAGAAAATTGTTCGGATGTCATTGTTTAAAAATCCCAGGTGATTAGGGTCTCTTTCATTACTTTTTGATTTCCGTCCTTATCATTTCCTATGTTTACTACTTTACACCATTTATCAGATTGCCAGGTTAACTGAATAGTATTGCCATGTTCTTCTTTTACAATATATATCCTACGAACAATATTTTTCTTTGGATCAATATATACGTCCCAATGCCTCAAGGAAATAGAATCGGGTAGTATTCCTTTTGGTTCGTAAGTAAAAGTATAGGCGTCAACTGTTTGATCTAGAAATCGGGCTTCACTAAAAAAGGGGATAAGATTAGAGGTATCTATTTCAGGATGCAGAAAGTCCACCATTTCTTTTTCTAGATCTTCAACTTTAATCCATACGGAATCTATTCCAGTTATTTTGATAGGATTGATGCCAGAGGTTCGTATTTCGTTTATCTGCCCTCTTATATAGTTAGTTACAGGAAAATAATCCTTTTCTATAACAGGCGCTATTGTGTTATTGACCTCAGCTACTTGCTTTGGCTTTGGGCTTTGGCATGCTATCAGTACAGAAAAAATTAATAAAATGAAGTATGATTTCATGTGGCAAAATTATGATCAAAGTACGAAAGGTCAAAAGATGATTAGTAGCCTTAAGGTATTTATTTTTATAATTTCTTAAAATCGGGAGCTGATACCTAATTTAATTCCAATATAATACAGCCTTTCATTGTAGGTAAACTGGTTTTTGTAAGTAGATAACATTTGATACCTAAATTGAGGCCCAGCATTGAGTGTTATCCCTAGTTTAGTCTTGTATGTAATAAATGTTTCAATTCCTCCATTTACGTTCCAGTTTCTAACAAGGGATGGGTCGGGTAAATAATTTCTTGTTTCCGAAGCTTGTAAAAAAGCATTTCCTGGTACAATAAAGGTGGGCTGAAGCGTAGCTCCGGCAAACCATTGAAAATCTCCAGCTCCTGCAATCACGAGGTCAGCTCCTACAGGGATGGATACCTGGTATCTTTCATTATTAAAATCATTCAGTTTGCCATCAACATCACTCGAAAGACTTGTATTAGTTATATCAAAAAGTGAAGATTGGTTATGCTGTTCATTTATCATCTGCATGCGGCCTTCTGAATAATCTGATATGTTATTATTAGTTTTATAATTCGAATAATTAAGTTGCAGGCCAGCTTTTATTCTCATTGATTTGGAGAAATTAAATAGAATATTTCCTCCTGCCTCAATATTAAAGGCGGGGATTTGAGAAGTTAATGATCCATCCTTAGAGTTAATTGGAGAAGAGTTTATTAACTTTTCTGAGTTATTAGTATTTTTATTTTGCTCACGAAACCCTACGGATGGCGTTGCATATATTTGGTATTCAAAACGACTTTCTTCTGTCACTGATTTTTTAATTTTGTTCAAAACATTTTCTTCTACTTCCCTTTTTATATTTTTATTTGCAACTTCGTTAAAATTACTAGTTAATATAAAAGTATTATTAATAGGGAGAGAATGGTATTTTTTGGATTGCACCATTATGTTTTTACCAGTATTTTCATTTGTTTCTTCTGCTTTTTCTTGATCCGTTTTTTTATTATCTGCAATTAGTAATACATTTTTTGTTGCTGAATTATTATAAAGTGAATGTTGTTGTTTAAAGAGGGTTACCGATGTGTTATTAGCTAGAGTAAGGTATTTGCTATTTGCACCTTTAGGTAAAATATTAGCCTTGCCAAAACCTGAAATAGTATAGGATGTCTGTTTCTTATATCCTGTTTTATTGTTAGCAGGAGTAATATTATTATCAGGCATTCCAGTAAAAAGTAGTGAGGTAACAATGAGAAGCCAAGAAAGTGCAGAGGGCCATTTCTTGCCAGGGTACCTATCATTATAAATGCTATGCCATACTCTATGGGAAGGATACAGCCTGAAGCTATCAGCCGCTTCCTGAAGCATCTGCTCTAATTCATCCCTATATGTAATTTTATCAAATGGCACTTAAATCAAAATTTTTATCTGTTTACAACAGCTTGTCTTTTTTCTGTTTTAGTAATGATGTTCTTTTTTATTAAAATTTGTTCAAGTAAAGATTTTGCTCTTGTGTACTGGCTACGACTAGTGCTTTCCTCAATTTCTAGCATTAATGCAATCTCTTTGTGTGAGTATCCTTCTATTGCATAAAGATTTAATACTGTTCTATATCCAAGGGGCAAAATCCGAATACATTCCACTATTTGTTTTGCTTGCATGATAGAAGGTATCATGTCTTCTCTGATTAATATATGTTGGGCATGAATGATATCCACACAATCAGAAAATTTCTTATTTTTTTTCAGAATATTAATACAGGTATGCACAATGATTCTGCGTATCCATCCTTCAAGAGCACCCTCATGTCTAAATTGATACAGTTGTTTGAAAACTTTTAAAAATCCTTCCTGCAGCATATCCTCAGCGTCTTCCCTATTACGAGCAAAACGATAACATACTCCCAACATCTTTGGGCTGAATCTGTTATATAAGGCCTCCTGTGCAGTGGCATTGTTATGAATACTTCCCGCCAGCAATTGCTCATCGGTCATATATTCCTCATTTTGATTAAATATAGTCCTGTAGGACTTTTGGAGGTTGATATAGCTCAAATATACCTAATTTCAATAGTATCTATTTTTACAGTTTTCCACGAATAGTGAGCACAATATTCCTCCCAGGGGCACTTAAACCAGAAGCAAATACACGATAAAATTTATCGAAAATATTTTCAATAGCCAGTTCTACCACTAAATTATTATTAATAGTCAACGAGTTGCGAATATTCAGCGTTAGCCAAGAAGGTGAATAACCTCTTATTGGATCTGCACTATACAATTGATTGTCTTCACCTCTCAGGTTATAATTAGAGGAATCTTTCTTGCCATTGAAAAGGGCAAAGACCTCCAAAAAATTCTTCTTTGTTTTGTAGGTTAGGCTAGTTTTTCCAAAAATTGGCGGAATATGATCTAGTGGATAATCGTTGGGTATTTCCTGAATTCGCCCATACGTATAATTTAGTGTTGTATTATAAGTAAAATGTTGGTTTATATCTCCTGCAATTTGAATATTCGCTCCTAATAAATGAGCATTCATCTTATTGACGGTGGTAAAAACATCGCTTGGCGATCCGTCGTAAATAATGTTAGACTGGCCATTAATAGTACTAGCATCAGTTGTAAAAATATTATTATAATCTGTATACCACAAAGTGGTACTTACCATCATGTAGTCCTTTATTTTTTTACCAATACTGAATTCAATATTATAAGTTCGTTCGGGCTTAAGATTAGGGTTAGGCACTATGAGTTTTCCGGGAGCACTTTCAAAAACTTTTGTCAGGTCATCCACATTGGGTGAACGATAACCACTGGATGTAAGTAAAGAAAGTTTCCATTCTTTTCCGGGTAAAAATACAATGCCTAGATTGCCAGTAACTGCTGTATTATTTTGTTTAATATTTTTAAATGGAAAAGAAAAGAAAGTAGTGTCATTGAATTTAGAAAATAATTGGTTGTTAGATAATCTTGATCCTGCTTGAATTATCCATTTTGCAGATAATTTTTGTAATAAAGCAATATAAAGAGCATACGATTCGGTGTGGCTTCCTCCGTCAGGGTATCGTGTATCTAGTTTTGAAATACTTCCTGTTGAAATATTTTTTCCAAATGCAGATGAATTTACTTTGTTGGATATTATTTCAATGCCATAAGTAAACTCACTATGTTTTATTTTTTTAAAAAAATCTGCATTCAAGCTTCCTACTTTTACCTTTTCAGTTCTATTTTTTAATAAAGTAGAGTCAAAGTTTCTGTTGTGTCGGCTTTCTTCAATGACTTGATAAGCTAAGCTAATGTTAGATTGGTCGTACCAGTTTGATGAGGGAAGCTGTGTGTTCCATGCAGCAAGGAAGCGGCTTTGGGGCCCGTAATACCATTGTGCATTATTGAATATTCCTAAACTATTAATTTCAGAAAGTCTATCATATCTTGGAACATTGCTTGAGGTCGAGTACTGGAAATTGAAATTGTGGATCATACGTCCGGATAGAATCTTAATTTTTTGCACTAGGTCATACTGGTTATAGGCAGTAGGGGTTTGAACATCAGTATTAGGATTTGATGCCATCACATCTACTCCATTTAGAGTTGTGGAATAGAAGGGAACAAGACCCCAATTAGGAAAATCTGCATATTTTTTCCTTCCCTGCCTTAGATTACCAAATTTAGAAATAGAAATACTTGTAAAAGATCCTATTTTGTCTGATCCAAAATTCATATCTGCATGGCCATGCCATTCATCATATGCTGAGGCGTAACGAAAAGCAGCTTTACCTGATTTAATAATCTTCCCTTTTTTTTCGGAAAGCTTGACTTCTTTTGTATAAAAACTCATTACTCCTCCCAAGGCATCGCTGCCGTACATTACAGAGGATGGTCCCATAAGAATCTCTGTTTTTTCTAATGCTTCATTATCGATTGTAATTACATTTTGAAGATGCCCTCCTCTGTAAATAGCATTATTCATGCGAATACCATCTACTACTATCAATACCTTGTTTGCCTCAAAGCCTCTGATAATAGGGCTTCCACCACCAAGTTGACTTTTTTGAACTAGTACTTGTCCAGTTTGTGTCAATAACTCTGCCGATGTGGGTTGATTATATTGTTCAATATTTTTTTGAGATAGTATTACAACTTGCTGTGCAATATATTTTTTATTTTCTTTAAAACGAGTGGCCGATATGGTAACATCTTGCAGGTTGAGATTATTTTTACTTGAATCGGGTATACTAATATCTTTTTTCTGAGCGCTTGAATAATATGTAATGATGATAAATGGCAAAGCCATTAATATTTTTCTCATAAATAATTTTTGAAAAAGATGCGACAAAGCAGGCTGATAGCCCTTTTCTAATAATAGAGTTCCTTAAGAACGGGGAGGAGGTGCTTCAATTTGAATAGCTGAATTTGAAATTGGTTCTTGGTAAGAGAAGTATATTGTATTATTGGAGTTAGTCAAAAGAAAATTTGTTATTTCGCTTTCAGAATAAATGAGTGGAAAAAGTAATAGATATTTTATAGGCAATGATCCTTGTTTTTCTTTTTGGTTTTCTTCTATTAATAATTCGTTTAGTGATTTTTCTTTATCATCAAAAATTCCTGAAAGGATAAGGCTGTCTCCTTTTAATTCTATTGATTTTACATCAAAAAGATTGCCGTTAATTACAACTTCTTTCTTATCTCTAAGCCAAATAGCAGAATTTTTATGGATACAGATTTTTTTGGTTGGAGCCGATTCAAGCATTTCCTCCATCTCTTCATAAATGACATTTCTTTTTACAATAGAAAAAAGAGAAAAAGAAATAGGAAGCAAAAAAATAATTGCCAGTAAGGAAGTAGATATTATCTTTTTTATTATCATGCTCTTTGCCGAAGATAAAAAAATACTAGGGAATTTTCAGCTCTTAATATTATGAAAGGAGTATTTCGCCTGTCATATCACTTGGTATTTCAATATGCATCATGTTGAGAATAGAGGGCGCCACATCCGCTAGTTTCCCAGATTTTATATTTCCTCTCCATTGGTTGTCAATAATAAAAAGAGGTACAAGATTTAAGGTATGCGCTGTATTTGGGGTGCCATCTTCATTAATCGCATAATCTGCATTGCCATGATCAGCGGTCAGGAATATCGTATAATCTTGCTGAAGTGCGGTTGATACTACTTCATTTACACATGTGTCAACCGTTTCTACTGCTCTAATAATAGCATCCCAAACGCCTGTATGACCAACCATATCTGGGTTTGCGTAATTCAGACAAATAAAATCAGGTTTTGATGAATTTATTTCTGCAATCACTGCTTTCGTTACTTCCTGTGCACTCATTTCTGGCTGCATATCATAAGTAGCTACTTTAGGTGAGGGGATCATTATTCGCTTTTCTCCCTCAAAGGGTGTTTCTCTACCGCCACTAAAGAAAAAACTTACATGCGGATATTTTTCAGTCTCAGCTATACGTAATTGAGTTCTTCCGTTTTTTGCAATCACTTCGCCTATAGTATTTACAAGATCATCTGTTTCAAAAACAACATTAATATTTTTAAATGAGTGATTGTATTCGGTCATAGTGGTATAGTGAAGCTGCAATTTTTTCATGCCTGCCTCTTCTTTGTCTTGCTGGGTTAATACCTCTGTAATTTCTCTGCAACGATCTGTTCTGAAATTGAAACAGATTACTGCATCTTCAGGTGAAATACGTGTGTTATCAATTTTGCTATTAATGATGGGCATGATAAATTCATCGGTTGTACCACTTTCGTAAGAGTTGATAATAGACTCTTCTAAATTATTACTCATATTCCCCACACTATTTACCAAAGCATTATAAGCGACCTTTATTCTTTCCCATCGATTATCTCTATCCATTGCATAATATCTACCCGTTATTGTAGCAATTGCACCTACAGTTTTGTCAAGATGTTGTTGAAGTTCTTTGATATAACTGATTCCGCTTTTTGGATCAGTATCTCTACCATCAGTAAACGCATGAATATAAACTTTTGAAAGACCCAGCTCCTTGCAAAGAGTTGTGATGGCTTTTAGATGATTAATATGAGAATGTACACCTCCGTCGCTGACTAGCCCAATAAGATGAAGTGTGCGATTATTTTTTTTTGTATAATCAATGGAGGCTAGCAATGTTTCATTTTTGGCAAATGATCCGTCTCTTATTGCTACATTGATTCTTTGTAATTCTTGATACACAATTCTTCCAGCACCCAGATTTAGATGGCCTACTTCACTATTACCCATTTGTCCTTCAGGTAAGCCTACTGCTTCTCCGCAGGTAATTAAAGTAGTATTGGGGTATTTATTATATAAAGAAGATACGAAGGGTACTTTTGCATGTTGGATGGCATCACTCGAATAGGATTTTCCCAATCCCCAGCCATCCATAATCACTAGAAGGATTTTTTTATTTGCCATATTACAAAGCTAAACCTTTGCTAGTAAACAGGATTTTTGAAAAATATTTTTAAAAAATTCTTCTTGGCATGCTTTTAACTTAGGTGATAAGCAATTTACTATGAAGCATTTTTTAGCCCGTATTAGAATTAGCACCTTTTTATTCTCCTTCTCCCTTCCTTCTGAAATGGAGGATATCCTCAATGCGATAAAAAAAAGTGATACACCTAGTTTATCTCGCTATTTTGATAATAGCATTGATATTACCCTGTTGAATAAAAGTAACAATTACAGTCGCAGCCAGGCACAGATGGTATTGCGAGATTTTTTTTCCGCAAATCCAGTGAGTGGATTTGAGGTGCTGCAAACAGGTGAAAATGCTGGCAAGCACTATTGCATTGGCAATCTGATTACAAAACGAGCTACTTATCGCACTACTGTTTTCGTAAAGGTCCATGGAAATAGCTCCATACTGCAGGAGATACGAATTGAAAGAAAATAATATTTTTCCTACCTTTTTTCAGTAATTTTTTGCATTCACACCCTTAGTTTTGCTGAAATGTCTATGAAGCATACAGTATCTTTTCAAGAATCTCTTGATTATCTGATTATCAATGCCTTAAAGGAAGATTTAGGGGCAGGTGATATTTCTACCCTTAGCTGCATTGCACCAAATGTAGAAGGAAGGGCCCATTTGATACTTAAACAAAAGGGGATAATTGCAGGATTAGAGGTTGCTGAAAAGATTTTTCGGTTTGTACAACCTGATATTGAATTCAAACTCCTGAAAAAAGATGGGGATATTATTTCAAAGGGGGAAAGGGCCTTTGAGGTAACAGGAAGGGTATATACTTTGCTTTCTTGTGAGCGACTTGTATTGAATTGTATGCAAAGAATGAGCGGCATTGCTACGCTTACTGAACAATATGTTGAGAAGATGGCAGGTTACCCCGCAGTATTGCTTGATACTAGAAAAACCACTCCTAATTTTCGTCTACTTGAAAAAGAAGCAGTGAGAATTGGTGGTGGCCAGAATCATCGCTTTGGACTTTACGATATGATCATGCTTAAGGATAACCATATTGACTATTGCGGGGGCTTGGAACAAGCTATTAACATGGCAAATACTTATGTTGAAGCCCATTGTCCTGGCATGCCTATTGAGGTGGAAACTCGAAGTCTTGCTGAGGTTGAAGATGTACTTAGGATAGGTAAGGTCAACCGTATTATGTTTGATAATTTTATTCCTGCCCTAATGCATGAAGCTGTGAAAATGGTAAACAAGCGTTTTGAAACAGAGGCCAGCGGAGGTATTACGCTAGAAAATATCCGAGATTATGCAGCTACTGGTGTGCAGTATATTTCCAGCGGTGCCATTATTCATCATGCTGTGAGTTTAGATATGAGTTTAAAAGCTATCATCAAATAATTTATTACAATGGCTAAGAAAAAGTCCGGTTCCGCTATTGTCTATTCCACTGATCCTGGATTTAAGGTTTCAGAAGAGCCTGAACTGAACCAAAATGTTGCAGCATCAGAACAGCAGCCTTTGGTTTTTCTGGAAACTAAGCACAGAGCTGGTAAGGCTGTTACTGTAGTACAAAGAATAGAGGCTGTGGAGGGAGATTTGGAGGCTATTTCCCGAAAGCTAAAAGTACTTTGTGGTACAGGAGGAAGTGCTAAAGATGGGGAGATCATCATCCAGGGCGATCATAGGGATAAGATTCTTCAATGGCTTCAGAAAGCGGGCTACACCCGGGCGAAAAAAAAATGATTTTGCTCATTTTTAACTTTCTTTTCCTAACCTGATTCAAAAATTATGTAATTTTCCTCAAATAATTATGATGATATCTAAAATTTCCGGCGGGGTAAAAGTTAGTGTTGAGACTTTTTTTCAGCCTGAGTATAGTAATCCTGTAAATAGTGAATTTATGTTCGCTTACAAGATTACTATAGAAAATAATAATGTCTTTCCAGTTAAGTTGCTAAATCGTCATTGGTATATTTTTGATAGTAATGGTACTATGAGAGAAGTAGAGGGAGAAGGTGTAGTTGGCGTTCAACCATTAATTGAGCCCGGTACTTCTTATCAGTACATCAGTGGATGTAATCTTCGTACCGAAATGGGTAAGATGCACGGAAACTACCTAATTGAAAATGTAAATAACAAAAACACCTTTACTGTAGCTATCCCTTCCTTCGAAATGCAAGCGCCTTACAAAATGAACTGATTTCATTCAGTTTCTGGCTTGCCTTATTTTATCTAAGGCTTATATTTTGCTTCTTCAAATATTATTTCATCCTCTGTTAACATTAATTGCTTGAGAGAAATTTCAGGATGTTTTCCCATGTATTTTTTTACAATCTGCCATCCTGCAAAGGAACCAATGTTGCCAGGTGCCGATTCTCCGAGCTCTTGTGTTTTCGGACTTTCGCCGATATAATTTTTAATAATATTTATATCAATACTTTGAAGAAGATTGTTTTGTACAAAAAGATTCCATATTATTTTTTCATGAGCATAACAGTCTTTCATTTGCTCAGGTGAATAACCCATTATCAGGTATTCTTCTTTTTCTGGAAGAAGCCGACTTATCGCATAGAGCCTTTTCCCATTTTGTAACATTTTTTTCAGCAAACTTATATTTTCCGTTTCCGCTTCACTAAAACCTAGATTCTCTTTCTTTAGGGGGAAGAGGTCGTTCATTACATTTTGAACACATTTTACAGCGATGCTAGAGGGTTCAAAAAAATCAGCAATATATTTTGGATATGTTTCATTCACCCAGCCAGAAGCATATAAAGAATAGTGTTTTCCTAGGTGTTGATGAAGTCCTACTAAAAAAGATTCTCCATTAATCATAATATCGCCGTAGCCATCAATAGGACCGATGTAGGTATAAATTCTCGTCGGTACTTTATACTCTGGAAAATAGTATTTGCACAACTTCATTGCGCTTTTTATTTCTGATTCATAAATTGAAAAATCAGAAAAAACTATTTGTGAAGTATCATATAATAATCTGTAAGAGTTTGTAAAACCCTTTACATAGTTTGCAATGGAATCTTTCCCTTGTGTAGGATTTGCATTAAGAATGCGACCCATATAAATATCTTCTATTTCAGGGTATTTAGCCCAAAGGCTATCTAGGGACGAGCTATAATGGGAGGAGTCGAGAGAAAATAGATCTCTTTCAAACCTAAAGGTTTTAAGGTCAAGCTTAATATTGCTTGTGTCGGGGGTATTACTTCCATTTCTGCATGCCTGCAGCGTCATGATCATAAGTATACAAAATAGTAATCGCATGATTGAATCATTTAACTTTACAAATGAAAGCATTTACCCTTAAACGAAGGTACTTTGCTTCAAAGGTTTAATATGAAAATTTTTCTTGCCCAACAAAATTACCACATTGGCAACTTCGAGTATAATACCGAAAAGATTATACGCGCCATAAAGGAGGCCAAAGAAAAGGAGGGCGATCTTATTGTTTTCAGTGAATTAAGCATTTGCGGCTATCCGCCACGCGATTTTTTGTATTTCAGTGATTTTATTGAAAGGTCCAACCAAGCTATCAGGGAAATTGCCCAACATGCAGACGGCATAGGGGTTTTGGTAGGCGCTCCACAGATTAACCCAATCATGGAGGGGAAGGATCTTTTTAATGCTGCCTGGTTTCTGGCTGATAAGGAAGTAAAACAGGTTATTCATAAAACCTGTCTTCCTACCTATGATGTTTTTGATGAAGACCGTTATTTTGAGCCCGCTCACGAATGGAATATCATTTCTTATAAGGGCAAAAAGCTAGCAGTCACTATTTGTGAAGATATCTGGAATCTTGGCAACAACCCTTTGTATCGTTATTGTCCAATGGATATGCTTATTACAGAAAATCCTGATGTAATGATCAATCTGTCGGCCTCTCCCTTTGATTATACGCATGATCTTGATCGCAAAGCTGCTGTAAAAGCTAATGTGCTTAAATATGGCCTCCCAATGTTTTATTGCAATGCAGTAGGAAGCCAAACAGAAATTGTTTTTGATGGTACTTCACTTGTATTTGATAAGCATGCAAATCTGTGTGGACAATTGTTGCAATTTGAAGAAGATCTGCAGGCTTTTATACTCAATGATGACGGCAGTATTGAGGGTAAAATAGTAGAACCTGCTCATATGTTGCCGACTGAACCTTCCGATCCTTTATCTTTCAATCCTTCCTTGAATATTGAACAGGTGTATGGAGCTCTTGTACTAGGCGTGCGCGATTATTTTTCAAAAATGGGTTTCAAAAAAGCTATTTTAGGAAGTAGCGGAGGAATAGACAGTGCTGTAACGCTCTGTATTGCTTCAGCAGCTCTGGGTCCTGAAAATGTTAGAGCAATTCTGATGCCTTCTCCTTTTTCTACTTCTCATTCTATAGAAGATGCAGTTCGGCTGAGTAAAAATCTTGCTAATCCTCATGATACTATTCCCATCAGTAATATATATAATTCCTTCATTGCTGATCTTGAACCTTTCTTTGAAAACATTCCTTTTGGTGTAGCAGAAGAGAATAATCAAAGTAGAATTCGGGGTAATATTCTTATGACGCTGGCAAATAAATTTGGATATATTTTATTGAATACATCCAATAAGAGCGAACTAGCTACAGGTTATGGTACTTTATATGGCGATATGGCCGGTGGACTTGCCGTGCTTGGTGATTGCTATAAACTGCAAGTATATGAGCTGGCTCGATACATTAACAGCCAAAAAATGGTGATTCCTGAAAACATCATTACAAAAGCTCCTAGTGCTGAATTGCATCCCCAACAAAAAGACTCAGATAGTTTACCAGAATATGAATGGCTCGATAAAGTATTATATCAATATATCGAACATACAAAAGGGCCGGACGAGATTAAAAGTATGGGCTTAGATGCCCAACTTGTTGACAAGATTTTAAGAATGGTAAATATGAATGAGTACAAACGCAATCAGTTCTGTCCTATCATTCGCATATCTCCCAAAGCATTTGGTGTAGGACGCCGAATGCCTATCGTTGGTAAATATCTTATTTAATATATTGCAATTATGCACGCTTTGGTTTATAAATCTACGGGCAGTTGGTATGTAGTGAAGGATGATACCGGCAAAACATACAATGCGCGTATAAGAGGGAAATTAAAAATTGATGATATTACCTCTACCAATCCTATTGCTGTAGGCGATATTGTTGAAATTGAAACAGAAGAAGGGGAGAACAGCATCGTTATCAGTGAAATTCATAAAAGAAACAATTATATCAATCGGGTATCTCCTCACAACCAAAACCAGCATCATATTGTAGCGGCTAATCTTGATCAAACTTTATTATTTGCTACCTTAAAATCACCTCGTACTTCTTTTGGTTTTATTGACAGATTTCTTGTGGTGTCAGAAGCTTATCATGTACCTGCCATTGTTGTATTTAACAAGTGTGATTTATATGGGAAGAAGGAAAAAGAAAAGCTTGCAATGGCTCATGAAATATATGATGCCATAGGGTATCGAATCATGGAGATGAGTATTCAAACTGGTGAAGGGGTGCAGGAAGTAATTGATGTGCTCACTGGAAAAACTACTTTATTGAGTGGTCATTCGGGAGTGGGGAAGTCGACTTTTATTAATAAAGTATTGCCTGAGCTAGCATTAAAAACCCAGAATGTAAGTGGCTGGAGTGGAAAGGGCTTGCATACTACCACTTTTGCAGAAATGTTTGATCTGGCTTTTGGAGGTCGTATCATTGATACGCCTGGTATTAGAGAAATGGGTATTGTAGATGTGCCCCGAAGAGAACTTTCGCATTATTTCCCCGAAATGCGTGAATTAATTCTACAATGTCAATTTAATAATTGCGTGCATATAGAAGAGCCAGATTGTGCTGTGAAAAATGCTGTGATGAGTGGAACCATTAATGTAGAACGATACACGAGTTACCTCAATATTCTAGAATCTATCGGGGGAAAGAAATACTAAAGGCTTGAGATTAAAAAGTTTTTTGCACCAGAAAATGTGCTACCTCTAACACCCCTTTATTTTCTGATTGTGTACTTTCTGATTTTCCTTTTGTAATGCTTACTCCATTGAAGATGTTATAATGTAGCGAAAGGAAATGCTCCTTGTATTGAAAATCCCATTCCAGAATTTCTAATTTCTGAACTTGACTAACAAATACTACTTTAAGATCTTCTGAGAGGGTATAAGCAATAGCATAAAATTTTGAAATGCCGCAGTTGTCATCAATCACGGCTTCGGTACCCCCGAATTCGGTTTGTAATTGGTAGGACATGTTTTTCTTTTTTGTGGTATAGCAGGTAATAATAAACTTAGTAACTCTTTCCTCCTCGGTATTTCGACTTACTGGCTGCTTTAGTGGCCTTTGGGTCACCCGATGCTAGTTTTTCAGCTCCTATGGCAGCTCCGCTGGTGGGACAACCATATTTTGGTTTAAAGAGAGAACAACTGCTAAGCATCAGGATGGAAATTACTCCGATTGTTATTTTTTTCATTGGTTAAAGTTATAACTGTTTTTTTATTTCAGGTTTCTTTGAACCAATTACTATAACGGGTATAATTTTCTGCTATGCGTGATATTTCTCCGTTAATTAGTTCAGGACTTGTATCCTTTACCTTTTTAGCTGGTACTCCTGCATATACAGATCCTGGCTCAACAATGGTATTTTCCAAAACTACGGCTCCTGCAGCTATGATGCAATTGCTTCCTATTCGCGCATTGTCCATAATGATGGATCCCATCCCAATCAACACATTATTATCAATAACGCATCCATGTACTATTGCATTGTGTCCGATGCTAACATTATTTCCAATAATGGTTTCCGAACGCTCAAAAGTGCAGTGAATCACTGCTCCATCTTGAACATTTACCTTGTTCCCCATTCTGATTTTATTTACGTCTCCTCTTACCACAGCATTGAACCAGAAGCTGCACTGGTCGCCGGTTTGCACATCACCTACAATGGTAGCGTTGGGAGCAATAAAACAGTCTTTTCCAAACGAAGGGAGCACTCCATTTACAGGTAATATTATTGACATATTATTGATTTTAATGGAACCTCGAATGGTTCCGAATATGAAATGCTAATTTCGTATTAGTTTCGATGAACTAATGACCAACCGACAACTTTTTTTACAGCATGTGGGACAAACTTCTCCCACGCCTTTATGTCTTGATATTGTAAGGGCATCAGGTAGCCGTATGTTTGGAGCCGATGGAAAGGAATATATAGATCTGATATCAGGAATCAGTGTCTGTAATATTGGCCATGGTCATCCTGCTGTGGTAGAGGCTGTTCAGCAACAGGCTGCTCAGTTTATGCATGTAATGGTATATGGCGAACTGGTTCAAAATCCTCAGGTAACTTATGCATCCTTGCTTGCAAAACATCTTCCCGAGTCTTTGCAATCTGTTTTTTATACAGCCAGTGGCTCGGAAGCAACTGAAGGAGCTATGAAGCTTGCTAAAAGATTTACGGCTAGGCCCAATATTATTGGTTTTAAAAATTCTTATCATGGAAGTACACAAGGTGCCCTTTCGGTAATGGGAAGTGAATATTGGAAACAATCCTTTCGCCCATTACTTCCAGGAATTACCCATCTCGATTATAATTCTTTTGATCAGCTAGAACATATAAATGAACAAACAGCTTGTGTAATTGCTGAAACAGTTCAGGCTGAAGTTGGTGTGAATGCTCCTGCAGCGGGTTGGCTTTCAGCCTTGAGAGAAAGATGCACGCAGACGGGGACATTACTAGTTTTAGATGAAATTCAATGTGGATTTGGGCGTACCGGAAGCCTCTGGGCTTTTGAGCAATATGGTATTGTGCCCGATATTTTATTATTGGGTAAAGCGATGGGAGGAGGGATGCCTCTTGGTGCTTTTGTAGCTTCAAAAAAAATCATGGATACATTAAGCTCTGATCCTGTATTAGGCCATATCAATACTTTTGGCGGACATCCTGTTTGTTGTGCTGCAGGTAAAGCTGCTTTTGAAGTGATGATGAATGAGCATTTGATTCAAGGAGTTAAAGAAAGATCTCAGTTATTTACTTCTTTACTCAAGCATCCAAAAATAAATAAAGTGCATGCAGCCGGCTTATTGATTGCTATCCATTTTGATAACTATAATAACAATAAAAAAATAATTGATTCACTTATTGATATTGGAGTGTTTACCGATTGGTTTCTTTTTGCTTCTAATGCATTAAGAATTGCGCCTCCTTTGAATATTTCTTTAGAAGATATAAAAATTGCTTGCGCTAAAATTATTAGCGTACTAGATACACTAAGTAATTAATTTATTGCTTTAGTTAAAAATCTAATCCCAAGGCAAAATAAGTAATGGGTGCGCCTTTGAAGAATCCATTCATAGGCCAGCTAACATCAAATTTTAGAAAATAACCAAGCAAGGTACTGCGGGCGCCAAATCCATAACCACCTGCAAAAGGACCAACACCTCCAGTTTTCATCTTCACAATAACATTTCCTGAGTTGTATGAAACAGAAGGACGTTTGATAGCGCCATAGGCTCCATTCCAGGCAGTTCCAAGATCTATAAATTGTACAATCTGTAAGTTTTGTAAAAAAGCATTGGTAACTACTTTATCAAAAAGTGTTGACATAACCGGCATTCTAAATTCGCTATTCATAACAATGGCATTATTTCCATTGGCTACATTTTGAATGTATCCGCGCATATTTACTGCAAGGCTCTGAAAGGCATAATCTTGATCATTAGCAGGCGGGTTATTAGTATTAAAATATCTGTCCTTGGTTATGCCAGTAGAAGTAGTTTTTTGATTGCTTCCAAACATCAACCATCCATCAACACCGCCGAGATAGTAAATCATTTTTTGATTACCCCAGCTAAAATCTCCTGCCGCACGACCTGCCCAAATGAAATCTTTGTAGATAGGATAGTAGTAGCGCGCATCAAATCCAAAATTGAAAGTGTTAGGACCATTGGAGAACTGTACTTTACTTACTTGTCTATTCCAATCAAAATAAAATTTATAACGCAAACCGTTCCAAATATTCATGGTTGGATTTATAGTGTTGTCATAAACATATTCAAGATGTGAAACTGAATATAATTTTCCTTCAGGAGTTAATGAAGCACTTAAAGAATCAACAGAAGAAGGGATAAGATTATCTGATCGAATACCTGAATTCAATTTAATACGACGGTTTTCATCAAAAGGATAAGAGATACTTCCTTGATAAAGATTGGTAGATACTTTTCCTGGATATTGGATAAATGGAATCCCATTTTGGCTAACAACAATATTTACTGCCTGCACATTTCTATAATAGGTTCCACTCCAATCAAGACGGCGTCTTAAATTTTGATAGCCAATGAGCCATTCGTTATCCTTGAGGTTGGTACTTAACTTAAAGCCACCTACCACTCTTACATCTTCCATAAGATCAGAAGTGCCTAGTCGTATTAATCCGTTCAGCGGAGTGCCACTATTAAGTGAAATGGGTCCCGATCCTCCTTGATAAGCTTGATAACGATTTACCAATACATCATTATTAAATCCAACTGAACCTACATCTGCCGAAAACTTTTTAGGGTTATAAATATATTTTTTTATGAAGCTTAATATAGAAGCATCGTCTCCAACTTGCAAAGGGGTTTTATCGGTATGGCTGCTATCGCTTGTATTGAATTCACTTTGAAAAACATCTTCCTGCTTAACAATTTCTTTAGGTTGTGATGCGGCTGCTACTTTAGTAAGCTTGCTTTCTCGCATCAACTTTTTCATATATTCAGTGGGAGGCGCAGTAATATTTCTTCTGTTAAGAGTGGTTTCGTCAATTTTTAATTTGTATAATATTTTTTCATCACTTTGGCGCGTTACCTCACTCACTTGATTGTTGTCTCCTGCAATGCGTGTTTCAGCCAGATTGCTGGGATAATTAGATAGGGGGAAAGTATAAGCTGAATCTTCTGAAACTCTTGCAACAACCATTGAGTCAATTTCTGTTTTTTTCTGTGCACGAAGCATGCTGTCTATTTCAGCTACTGAAGGATTACGCAAAATGTCGTCGCCAATGAGTATAAGTGTATCTGCTCCGGCACTTTTGGTAGCAAAGAAACCGGCATAGCGGTTAGCAATTCCATTTTCATCACTTATAAAAGTAAAATGGTTAGAATTGTATTGCATGGGGTAACGTGCATTACCATATTTAAGATTTGATAATTGGGTAATCTGATTAATTTCTGCTTTCTCGCTGTAATCAGTAACCATAAAAACGTTGAATCGATTGTTGGAAGGAAGAGAAGTATCACTTCCTTTTACATTCGGGTTAGGTCTATTACTAGAAAATATTATACCTGTCTTTTTAGGGAAGGCTACAAAAGACGCATCAACATCATCGTATACATCATCAGTAATTTGAACTAGCTTTTGTTTTTCTATGTTGAAAGTGAAAATATCAGAATGTCCATTTTTAACTGCAGAAAAAAGTAAGGTGCGGCTATCAATCATGTATTTAACATCCTGTATCTGATCGAATTTATCGCTAAGGTCAAACTTGTAAGTCTTGATATCTTTTTCAACATCGTAAATAAACATTTTTAGTCTTCCTTCTTGAGCGTACACCACACAAACCCTTGTTCCTTTGGGATCCCATGCCGCCATTGGGTAAAGAGGATTCGTTTCATTTTCATAAGTGCGGGTACCGTATTTTAATAAAGTTTTAAATTCGAAATCATTATTTAGCAAAACCCGAATAATTCCTTTGTTAAACTGTGTTACAACATAGGAGTTGTTTCTTTTATTAGGATTTACATTGAAGCGTGAATAGTTCAATCTTTTATTGACATCAAAGCTTTCAACAAAATTTCCTTTTGGGAAGGCGCGCCTACGCGTAATGTCATCATAATATTTTTCTTCTTCATACTCCATGAATTCAGTAAGCAGGTCCTTGAATTTCTTTTTTGTGATTTGTATACTTGCTTTGTTCAAATTTTTATAAATGCGGGCGAGGTAGAGTAAGTAGGTTGTATTTTCTTTTTTATATTTTTCCTCAAAAAAATACCAGAAGGCATGTCCTGCAAGCAGCGGCTTGTCATAAGCTAAAGAGGAGAATTTTTTATATTTACCACCTAAGATTTCACTTTTTAAATCATCATCAAGTGAGGTGCTCCAATTTTCTCCTAGGTAATCAATATAGCCATCAGTGAGCCAGGTGGGAAAGTTTAATAAAGTTTGATTGCCTGCTACTTCTCCCAGGTCATCGCCAAAAAGCATATTCTTCATAAGCACATCTGAAATGCCATGGCGAATTTGTTTTTTAAGATTATCGTGATTGGCATCAAAGTAAAGAATGATCTTATTATTAACCAGCTTTGCAGTTCCTCCTGTTGAAAGTGTGTAAGTCTCTAGTCCTATGTTACTCTGCCTGTAATCTGTAAAATCATTATAAACAACTATGTTGGCCCTTCTTTGCAAACTGTATTCGGCCTTTTCTTCAATGCCCGTTAATTCCTTTTCAGCACATTGAGCAACAAATTTTGCTAATTCTTCTCCATTGTCGTAAAAATAAACGTTGAAATTCCTCGATTGGTAATACTGCCAAGGGAATGTTCTGAATTGAAGTCTGTTCTTTCCAAATTGAACAGCATTGACCTGTGCGTAGCTTTTTGAAAGTAAAAGGAAAGCCAATGTTATAAAAAGAAAAAATCTGCAGAACTTTACCATATAGTTAGTGCTCATTGTAGTATTAAAATTAACTGATTCGCCTATTATTAAACCACTTTTTTTGAAAATGCCTTCTATTTTTGGCATAATTAAACGAAATATTGACTTTTATCATGCTTACGATTAAAACTTTTGTCTTCAGCCCCATTCAGGAAAACACTTATGTTATTTATAATGAATCCCGTGATTGCTTTATCATAGATCCGGGTTGTTATGATGATGATGAAAAGGAGGCCCTCCGCAGCTTTATTGAAAACAACTCTCTTAATGTTAAATTATTATTGAATACGCATTGTCACCTAGATCATGTTTTTGGAAATGCATTCGTTGCTTCTCAGTATGGACTTGAGCTTTACATGCATCGAGAAGAAAATCAGGTATTGGATTTTGCTCCTGCTGCCGGATTGATGTACAACCTTCCTTTTGAGAATTATACCGGGGAAAGAAAATATCTTGAAGATGGCGATACCATAACTCTTGGAACCAGTTCGTTTGAGGTGATATTTACCCCTGGCCACAGTCCCGGAAGCATTAGTTTTTATTGTGCTAAAGAGCAGCTGCTTATTAGCGGGGATGTACTTTTTAACCGATCAATTGGTAGAAGTGATTTGCCGGGCGGCAACCAAACAATTCTTCTAAATAGTATTAGAACAAGGTTGTTTGTATTGCCTGAGGACACCCAAGTTTTCAGTGGCCATGGCCCTGTTACAACAATAGGGGAAGAAAAAAGAGAAAATCCTTTTCTGAATGGTCAGGATTTCTTCTCCTGACAAATTTCTATCAGCACCCCATTGGTAGTTTTGGGATGAAGGAAGCATACGAGCTTATTGTCTGCACCCTCCTTTGGCTCCTCACTCAATAGGATAAAACCTTGATCCTTAAGTCTTTGCATTTCTTCCACGATATCATCTACTTCAAAGGCAATATGGTGCATGCCCTCGCCCTTTTTTTCAATATAGCCAGCTATTACTCCGTCGGGGGAAGTGCTTTCTAGGAGCTCAATTTTTGTGTTTCCTGCCTTAAAAAAGGCTGTTTTTACCTTTTCACCCTCTACTTCCTCGGTTTTATAACAGGCCGAAGCCAGTAATTTTTCAAAAAGAGGAATTGAATTTTCAAGGTTTTTTACTGCAATTCCGATGTGTTCTGCCCTCATTTATTGAGTTTTTGAATGAATTTAGGTCTATTTACGATTTAAGGTATTATTAGTCCTAAGGCCTCATGTTGAGGTCGTAAAATAAGGCTATTATTAGTAAATTTGCAGAAATAAAGGAATCTAAAATTTTGTGAGATTATGATGAAATTGCCTATTTATCTTGATAATAATGCTACTACCCAGATGGACCCAAGGGTATTTGAAGCAATGAGCCCCTATTTTATGGAGCATTATGGAAATGCGGCAAGTCGCAACCATCCCTTTGGATGGGTGGCGGAAGAAGCGGTTGATTATGCTCGTGAGCAGGTGGCCAAATTGATTGGTGCTGAACCAAAGGAGATCATTTTTACCTCAGGAGCTACCGAAGCCGATAATTTGGGCTTGAAGGGTATTTTTGAAATGTATGCTAGCAAGGGAAATCACATCATTACTGCTACTACTGAACATAAAGCTGTGTTGGATACTTGTCGCCATATTGAAAAATCAGGCGGAGAGGTTACATATCTGAGTGTGAACGCTGAGGGTTTAATAGACCTTAAGGAATTGGAGGCTGCAATGAGGCCAACAACTATCCTGGTAGCAATCATGTATGCAAATAACGAGATTGGTGTAATACAGCCTATTAAAGAAATCAGTGCTATTGTTCGTAAGCATGGTGCTTTGTTATTTACCGATGCTACTCAGGCTGTAGGTAAAATACCAGTTAATGTTAATGATGATGGTATTGATTTGATGGCATTTACTGGGCATAAAATGTATGGGCCCAAAGGCGTTGGAGCCTTGTATGTTCGCCGCAAAAATCCTCGTGTAAAAGTTACTGCCCAAATGGATGGTGGCGGACACGAAAGAGGTATGCGCAGCGGTACACTTAATGTTCCGGGTATTGTTGGTTTTGGTAAGGCCTGCGAATTATGTCGTCTTGAAATGGAATCTGATAACAAAAAAATATCAAAACTCAGAGACAAGCTTGAGGCTGCTTTGCTAATGCTGGAAGAGGCTTATGTAAATGGAAGTAGAGAACATCGTTTGCCTCACGTTGCCAATATTTCTTTCAAACATGTGGAAGGAGAAGGGTTATTGATGGGCTTCAATAAAAATATTGCTTTGAGTTCAGGATCTGCTTGCACTTCCGCATCCTTAGAACCAAGTTATGTATTAAAAGCCTTAGGATTGGGCGATGACCTTGCGCACAGTTCTTTGCGTTTTGGATTAGGAAGATTTACTACTGAAGATCAAATTGACTATACAATAAAAGCAATCAGCGAAACTGTTATTAAGTTAAGAGAAATGAGCCCACTTTGGGAAATGTACAAAGAGGGTATTGATCTTAACAGTATTCAATGGGCTGCTCATTAATTATTAATTTTTTAAAAAAACTAAATATCATGGCATATTCAGAAAAAGTAATTGATCATTATCAGAATCCTAAAAATGTAGGAACGCTAGATAAGGCTAAAAAGAACGTGGGTACAGGACTAGTAGGCGCTCCAGAGTGCGGCGACGTAATGCGTTTGCAGATAGAAGTGGATGATGCTACGGGAATGATCACTGATGCTAAATTTAAAACTTTTGGCTGTGGTTCAGCTATTGCCTCCTCTTCTCTTGCTACGGAGTGGTTAAAAGGAAAGAGTGTAGACCAAGCATTGAAGATTGATAACATGGAAATTGTTGAAGAACTCAATCTACCTCCTGTGAAAATTCACTGCAGCGTGTTGGCTGAAGATGCTATTAAGGCCGCCATTAATGATTATCGTGTTAAGAACGGAATGGACGCCATTAAGTTTGAAGAAAGTATTGTTCACTAATTTTTTATTGTAAAAAATGACCGGAACAGAAAATGCCATATTTGTAAGTGATAAAGCTGTTGCTAAAGTTCGTCAGTTGATGGAAGAAGCGGAAGTTGTAGGTAAGTCCGACTATTTTCTTAGAGTAGGAGTTGTAGGAGGTGGTTGTAGCGGCCTTAGTTATAAAATGGATTTTGATAATGAAATTAAACCTGCCGACCAGGTGTTTGAAGACAAGGGTTTGAAAATTGTTACCGATCTGAAGAGCTTTCTTTATCTAGTTAATACCGAGCTTGACTTCAGCGACGGATTGAATGGAAAAGGATTTTATTTTAATAATCCCAATGCAAGTAGAAGCTGTGGCTGCGGAGAGAGCTTTGCTGTATAATAGAAAAGTAAAAATACTTTGAAGAGCTGTCTACGGATGGCTCTTTTTTTATCTGTGCAGGAAATCTTCAAAAGTAGATTGTTGAATAGAAAATCCGCGGCGAGTATCTTCATCTGTTATCTGACCTCTTTGTTCTATTGTCCTTCTTCCAACATTGTCATAAATTAGGTATTTCTCGGGCTGAATAAATCCAAAACCATTGTTGAAACAGAAATAGGCCCATTGGGAAATATTCTCTTTTAGAATATTTCTGCTCCAAGGGAAGTTGTCTTTTATTTTTAGTTGTTGGCACAGCATAGCTGCCAAATCAGTTTGCGATACAATATTTTTAATGATGGTATTTTTGGAAGCAACTGCGCCACCTAGCCACAACATAGGAATGCGGAAATCATCAATTTTATTACCTGTAGACGGAATACGATGTCCATGGTCAGCTAAAATAACAACTAAGGTATTCTTCCACCAGCTTTGCAACTTGCATTGCTCAATAAATTCATATACTACCGAATCGGAATAATGTAATGAGTTTAAAAATTTAGATTCAATATCGGCTCCAGCAATAGTTACTGCTGTGCCTGTTTCAAAAGGCTCATGACTAGAAAGCGTAAGCCAGGTAGTAAAAAATGGTTGTTTAAACCCAGCAAGGTCCTTAATCAAACGTTTGCTTACAATATGATCGTGTGCTCCCCATTTTGAGTTCTGATCTTTCTTTTCAAAGTTATTTTTGTCAACAATATTATTAAAGCCTGCTCCCAGCAAATAAGCCTTCATATTTGCAAATTCAATCTCTCCGCCATAATAAAAATTGGTCTGGTATCCTGCTTGTAATAAATCTTTGGGAAGGGTTTCAAGTTTTCTTGCTTTTTCCGGCATCTTTACAATGGTAGTTGTAGGTTGAGCAGGATATCCACTTAATATTGCAACAATTCCTTTATCAGTTCTGTCGCCGGAAGCATATGCATCAGAAAAGAAAATACCTTCCTTCATCAATTTCGTAAATCCCGGTAAAATAGGAGTGTTACCTTTTTTCAATCCAATTACTTTGGATGTTAAACTCTCCCAGGTAATAATAATTATGTTAGGCTTTGATTTACCGGTATCAATCAAAGGAGAAAAGCCTTTGCCGTATTCACCCAATAATCCATTGCTTATGCTGTCTGCTTCTGTTTTATTGAGGTAAGTAAATGGATTTTTATTGTCTTGTAAACCAAAAGAAAGTGAATAAATAAAGTTCCATGGCGCATTGATAGCGCAAATATTTACGAAATTATCATTACTGAAATATACACTGCTTTGATTCAGAGGAGCCAATTGCAGTCCTCCGCGAATCGGAATAATTTGTAATGAGGTTAGAAGTAGCATCAAAAAAAACTGAGTAAAGGGTTTTTCTTTTTTTCGGATGAGGTGGGCGTTATTATTGATAAATCGAAAGAAAGACATCATCATAATAATGTAAATAACCAGCATTCCGCCAAAAAGGCGAAACACCGGTAAATGACCTACTGATGCCCAGGCTTCGCCAGGGGTATTAAGATAGCGGAGGGGAGAAGCATCTAACCGGTATCCCCAGGCACTGAATGCGGGAAGATCACAAAGGATAATTATTAGCACAGGTAGTAAAATGACAGCCGAATAGATTTTATACATACCTGGTCTTCTAAAAAAAGGGATAAAACAAGCCAGCATCAGCAACATGCAAAAGGGGGCTAAAATATAGCTTGCCACCGCAAGGTCCATTTTGATGCCATACCAGAATGAAAGGGCCAAGTCTTTGCCTTTACTCGCGGATGCATAACTACGGTTATATAGTACAAATGCCAACCTTGCTAGCTCAAACAGCCCAGTCCAGATTAGCCAATAGCCTACAGCAAATGATATTTTGGATCTGAATGTCAAAATCAATTCAAAACTATATAATTATGTCAACTCATAAAACTTTAGTTCCTAGGTAGGGTTATCTTAAATTGCAAGTTGAATAGTAAATTGCAGCAACTTTAGCCCCTCATGTGGATCATTTGTAAAAAGGAATGGAATCAGTTTTTTAGTAGTCTTACGGGCTACATAGCTATTATATTATTTTTGCTCATCAATGGGCTCTTTCTTTTTATTTTAAAAGACAATATTCTCGACTTTGGATTTGCCAGCCTGGATTCTTTTTTTCAACTGGCTCCTTGGGTGCTTATATTTCTAATTCCGGCCCTGAGTATGCGATCGCTTACTGATGAATATCGATCCGGAACATTGGAGATTTTACAAACCAAACCCCTGAGTAGATTTGATATTGTTTTTGGAAAATATCTTGCTATTCTATTGATACTTCTGCTGGTTTTAATTTCAACCTGCACTTATGTTATTACTATTCAAATATTAAGTGATGCATCTATTGACAGGGGAGGTATTGCGGGCAGTTATTTAGGATTATTTTTTCTGGGTGCTGTTTTTTCGGCCATCAGTCTTTGTTGCAGTAGTGTAACCGATAATGCCATCGTAGCTTTTCTATTTAGTGCCTTTGTTTGTATAATAATGTATTTCGGTTGCAACAGTATCAGCAGTCTGCCTATTTTTTCAAACGGCGCAGATTATTATATAGAAATGATTGGCATAGATTTTCATTATAATAGTATCAGCAGGGGTGTATTAGATACACGTGATATTATTTATTTTTCAAGTTTAATTTTTTTATTTCTGAGTATAACAATCAGAAATCTTAGAAAGAAATAATAAAGGAACAAGGGTAAAGTGAAATGATAAAAGCAATTCAAAAAATAGGGCAAAGTAAATGGTGGCTACTGATTGTGCTGGCATTGATTGTTGCTGTTAATTGGGCTGCTTCTATTTGGCATACACGCCTCGATTTAACCGATGAAAAAAGATTTACCCTAAGTGCAGCTTCCAAAAAAGTAATCAGAAAAGTTGATGAGCCGATTCAGATAGATATTTTTTTGAAGGGAAATTTCCCCAGTGGTTTTAAGCAACTTGCAGGTGCCACAGGCGATTTGTTGAAAGAATTTAAAGAAGTAGCTGGGAGTAAGTTGTCATATAGTTTCATTGCACCAGAAGATACCATTGAAAATATGGGCACTACTTATGCTGATTCACTTTCGTCAATGGGGTTGATTCCTATTAATCTTACTTCTCAGGTAAAAAGTGGGCAACAGCAAAATTTTGTATATCCTTTTGCTGTTATTACTTATAAAAATCGAATAGTGCCTGTTATACTTTATCAGGGAAAATCGCCTTTTATTAGTAATACAGAGCTTAATAGTGCGGAAGCAATGCTTGAATATAATCTTGCTAATGCCATTCAATCAATTTTTGAAGAGGAAAGATCTGTGGTTGCTTATGCTACAGGTAATGGAGAGCCACAGCAGATTGATGTTTACGATCTGGTTGAAAATGTGCTAAAGGTTAAATATGATCTGTACACGGTGGATCCTAATCTCCAGCCCTTCATACCTCAGGAATGTAAAGTGCTAGTTATTGTAAAGCCAACTATTGCTTTTTCTGAGGAAGTAAAATTCAAACTCGACCAATATGTAATGAATGGCGGTAAATTATTGATGTTTATCGATAAGTTAGATGCTGAAATGGATAGTCTCCAAATAAAGAATGAGTTGGTAGCTTACGACCGCGGACTCAAACTCGATGATTTGCTTTTCAGATATGGTGTTCGCATCAATCCTGATTTGATAATGGATCTTCAGTGTGATTATTTACCTTTTGATGTGAGTGGCAATGGGCAGTTTACTTTTTTGCCATGGAACTATTTTCCCGTCATTGAATCTTCAAACAATAATCCTATTAATAAAAATATAGGTTTTATTTCGGGAAGATTTATGAATTCTTTAGATACAACAGTAGAAGCGGATGGGATTAAGAAAACTGTTATTTTAAATTCATCTTCTAATGCCCGTAAAATAGGCACTCCTGCGCGTATCAGCAGCGGAGAAAATGTTACAGCACCTGAAGATGTCAAGTATAAATCTTCTCATATTCCAGCGGCTGTTTTGTTAGAAGGAAAATTTCAATCTCTTTTCAGCAATAGATTGTCTCAAAGATGGAAAGATTCTTTGGCAAAATATAATGCTATATTTTCTGAGCAATGTATTGCCGAAAATAAAATGATAGTAGTGGCAGATGGAGATGTTGTGCTAAATTCGGTAATAAAAGGCAACGAGCCTATTCCTATGGGGATGAATTCTTTTACATATGGCACGCAAAGGGAGTTTCCTTTTTCAAATCGGAATTTTGTAGAAAACTGCCTTGATTATCTTATTGATGAAGGAGGACTGAATGAGGCGAAAGCAAAAGAGTATAAGATGCGTTTATTGAATGTAAAAAAAATAGAGAAGGAAAAATTGTGGTGGCAACTGATTAATTTGTTGTTGCCCATGATGGCGGTAGTCATCTTTGGCTTTGTATTTCAATATTTACGTAAGCATAGGTTTAATAAATTTATTAGGGCATGATGATAACAGGTTTAAAATATTTAATTTTTGCTATTGTGGTTGTTGTAGGTATTTCTTTAGATATGGGCTTGTTCAGCAGAAAAAATAAAGAGATGAGTGTGAAGATTGCGCTCATTCAAACTATATTTTGGGTTTTAATTTCTTTTGTTTTTTCGATGTTTATCTGGCACGAAACAGGAAAGGGAGATGCTGTAAAATATTTTTCAGCTTATTTACTAGAATGGTCTTTGTCTATCGACAATATTTTTGTTTTTATAATCATTTTTAATTTTTTTAAAATTTCTAAAGCAAATTATTCAAGAGTATTGTTGATTGGAATTCTTATGGCTATTTTTTTTAGGATCTTGTTTATTACGCTAGGCAGCCAGCTGGTAGCGAGGTTCGATATGATTATTTATATTTTTGGAGCTTTTTTACTATTCACCGGATTTAAGATGTTTAAAACAACAAGCTCTGAGGAAGTATTTGACCCTTCTCAAAGCAGGCTATTTTTATTTATGAATAAGCATTTCCGTACCACAAATGAAGAGCCCAATGGTAAGTTCTTTATGCTCATTAATCAAAAAACATATCTTACCAAACTTGCAATGGTTGTTTTGATGTTAGGAATCACTGATGTTGTATTTGCAGTAGATTCTATTCCTGCCGTATTTTCAATTATACCTGATCCTGCAGATAAATTGCTTATTTATTCTTCCAATATTTTTGCAGTGCTTGGACTCAGAAGTTTATTTTTTCTTTTACAAGGCGCTGACAATAAGTTCAGGTACCTTCAGCACGGCATCGCTATTGTACTTTTATTTATTGGAGTAAAGATGATGCTACATCATTTTATGCCTGTTCCCACTTGGGCGGCCCTCATGGTTATTGTTGTATCAATAGGCGGGTCTATATTATATTCTGTTTTTCAGATGGACTATCAAAAAAGGAAAAAAATAAACATTTGATGCAGGGGTATTTATTTTCTGAAATAGTAGAAATATTAAAAAAGGGATCCTTTCAATCAGGAGAGGATCTGCGTATAGATTATTTGCTTACTGATAGCCGCAAATTGCTTTTTCCTGAATCAACTTTATTTTTTGCTATCAGTACTTCGCATAAAAATGCAAATACTTTTATTCCAGAGCTATATAAAAAAGGAGTTCGTTGTTTTGTGGTAGACCAATATCTTACTGATGACGACAAAAAAAATCTTCCCCAAGCTAATATTATTGTTATAGACAATGTATTGACTGCGCTTCAACAGATTGCCATCTTTCATCGTCACAGATTTAACTGCCCGGTTATTGGTGTTACTGGAAGTAATGGAAAAACTATTGTGAAAGAATGGCTTTATCAGGTACTTAATGAAATATTTAATGTTGCCCATAGTCCTAAAAGTTATAATTCGCAAATAGGAGTACCTCTAAGTGTATGGTCTTTAAATGAAAGCCATACATTAGGAATTTTTGAGGCAGGTATTTCTCAGGCAGGTGAAATGGCAAGGCTGCAACAAATTATTGATCCCGAAATTGGAGTGCTTACTTGTATTGGTGAAGCTCATGCCAAAGGGTTTGCTAGCAGAGAGGAAAAGATATTAGAAAAACTTGAATTATTTTCAAAAAGCAAGGTACTTATCTATGGTGCTGATGATAAAGATTTAGATATAGCCGTAAAAAAGTTTGTTGAAATACGGAATCCTTCTCTTATAACTTTTTCTTGGGGAATGAAGGGTGTTGATCTTAATGTAGATATAATTAATAAACAAGCTACTCGAACTCAAATTGTATTGAATTATCAGGGGGAAAGCTTTTCCTTTTTCATACCCTTTACCGATGATGCTTCTATTTCTAATGCTATTACATGCTGTTCGGTTTTATTGCATCTAAAAATTCCTATCATAGAATTTACTATTCAGATGGAATTGTTGCGTGCGGTAGAAATGCGAATGGAACTTAAGCAGGGCATCAATAATTGTTCTATTATTAATGATAGTTATAGTGCTGATCTTAATTCTCTTTCTGTTGCCCTCGATTTTCTGGAGCAACAGCAGCAACATACAAGGCGAACGGTTATTTTGAGCGATTTTCTGGAATCAGGACAGAAGGCTGATGTGCTCTATGAAAAAATTGCTTCTATCTTAAGTAAAAGAAATCTTTTTCGTTTTATTGGTATTGGTCCCCGCATTTTGGCAAATGCAGCAAAGTTTTCTTCTATATCAAATGCTACTTTTTTTGAATCAACAGAATCATTTTTGGAAGCTGCTCCTTCTATGGAATTTGCAGGAGAAACAATTTTATTGAAAGGTGCCAGAGTGTTTCGTTTCGAAAAAATTAGTCAAGCCTTACAGCAAAAATTACACGAAACTGTTTTAGAAATCAGCCTCCATGCTTTAAGGCATAATCTCAATATTTATAGAAGATCTCTTAAGCCCGAAACAGGCATAATGGTAATGGTAAAAGCTTTCAGTTACGGCAGCGGTAGCTTTGAAGTAGCCAATCTCCTTCGGCATGCAGGGGTCAATTATCTTGCAGTGGCTTATGCAGATGAAGGTGTTGAACTTCGAAAGGCAGGGATTTCTCTTCCTATCATGGTCATGAACCCTGAAGAGGCTGGTTTTGAACAATTGCTTGCTTATAAGCTTGAGCCTGAGATCTATTCTTTTAATATACTTAATGCTTTCAAATATTTTCTAATTCATCACAACCGACGAGATTATCCTATTCATCTAAAACTTGATACCGGGATGCACCGCTTAGGTTTTATTCCTTCAGAAATTGTTGAATTAGGTAACATGCTGAAGCAGATTCCAGAAATTAAGGTCAGTTCAGTTTTTTCTCATTTGGCAGGTAGTGATAGTTTAGAACATGATGATTTTACAAGTCAGCAGAAAAAATATTTTGATGTAATGTCATCACATATTGAAGAATCTCTGGGTTATTCATTTATGCGTCATCTTTCAAATTCAGGAGCCATTCATCGCCATCCCAATTTGCAATATAATATGGCAAGGCTGGGTATTGGATTGTATGGTATTGATAACAATTTTATCATTCAGCAACAACTATTGAATGTTACTACACTGAAAACAACAATATCGCAGATTAAAAAAGTTGCTGCGGGTGAAAGCATAGGGTATAGTCGCAAAGCAATCGCTGAAAAGGAAATAACAATTGCGGTGGTGAGAATTGGTTATGCTGATGGATATCCAAGAATACTGAGTAATGGTGCGGGCAAAATGCTTGTTAATGGAATGCTGGCTCCTGTTATAGGCAATGTATGCATGGATATGACCATGCTTGATATTTCTGGAATGGATGCAGCTGAGGGCGATGAGGTTACTGTTTTTGGCGAATTTCTACCTGTTACTATTGTTGCTGAATGGGCACAAACCATTCCGTACGAAATTTTGACGGGTGTTTCTCAAAGGGTGCGCCGGGTTTATTTTGAAGAGTAGCCTTTTGCCTCTATATGCTTTAAGCCTTATCTTTGACGCGTCCATAAAGGATAGAGAACTAAATCTCCGCTTCATGAAGCCAAAGAATTTAATATTTATTATTCTACTGGTAGTTTTTGCCGACCAAGCATTGAAATATTATATAAAAACAAATTTTCACCTTCACTCATCAACCTCAGTTTTTGGAAACTGGTTCCAACTCTATTTTGTAGAAAATCCCGGAATGGCTTATGGATGGAAATTTGGAGGAAATTTCGGCAAAATGGCCCTCACTATTTTTCGTCTAGGTGCCGTTATTTTTGGTTCCTGGTATCTTGCTAGGATTATTAAACTGGGATATCATGGTGGATTTATTTTTTGTGCCGGACTTATTTATGCAGGAGCACTTGGTAATCTTATTGATTCTTGTTTCTATGGAATGATATTTGATAAAGGGATGGTATTTGATAGTGGAATTAATGAATACATTACTTATGATGGACTAGCAAGAATAGGGTCTGTAGGCTATTCATCTTTTTTACATGGTAATGTGGTAGATATGCTTTACTTTCCTCTTATTAGAGGGAATTTTCCTTCTTGGGTACCCATTTGGGGAGGAGAGGATTTTGAATTTTTCAGACCTATTTTTAATCTTGCTGATGCTTCTATTAGTAGCGGCGTTATTACTGTTTTACTTTTTCAGAAAAAGTTCTTCAGGCAACAAAAAGATGAAAATACGCCTCAAACAGTAGAAACAGCGGCTCATGTGGATGACACTACTCAGGTTTACTAAAAAATATTTTATTTGCCATATAAAAAATAACAACATGAAATTTTCTAGAATCATAATTGTTTTATTAGCAGCCTTTACTTTTATAAATGTTTCCTGCCAGAAAGAATTGTTCTTCGATAATTCAGTTGGCACCTTATTAGATAGTGCCGGCATTTGTAATCCCTCTTTGCTGAGTGGCGTTTATAGGGCTGATTCTGTTTTGGGCTCGGGCAATTATGTAGAGGTGCAAGTAAATGTAACTACTCCAGGATCTTATATTATTAAGTCTGATACAATTAATGGCTTTTCTTTCAGAGCCAATGGAACTTTTCAAAATTCTGGAGGCAGTACGGTAAGGCTCGCTGGTTCTGGGATGCCGCTTCAGCCTGGCGCTTATGTTTTTACTCTCGATTATTGTAATACATTCTGCTCTGTACTCGTAAATGTACTTCCTTCTGTTACGCCACTTGCACAAATTGTTTTGGGTGGAGCACCTGGGGGATGTACTGGCGTAATTGTTGGATCATATACTGCTGCAGTAGCAATGAATGCTGGAAATATTGTTGTACAGGATGTTACTATAAATTCAACAGGGCCCTATCTAGTAACTACCGATACTGTCAATGGCGTTTACTTTTCGGCAAGTGGTACTTTCCCATCAACTGGTTCTACTACATTAAATTTGGTAGGCTCAGGAATTCCTGTTAATCAAGGTCCTTTTACCTATACAGTTCATGCAGGCTTAAGCACTTGTATTTTTACAATCACCTATGCAACAGCTCCTGTTGCCGGCGATTATTTTCCACTTACTACAAATAGTTTTTGGACATATAACAGTGACGCAGCAACACCTGATACACTTTCTAAGGTTGCATTTGGAAGCGTTTCTGTTGGAGGGAATAGTTTTACGCAGTTTCTTGTTGGTGCCGGACCTGTTGGTAATAATAATTTAGGCCCTGCTAATTTTAGAAAATCAGGAACTGATTACTTTCAATATTTTTCAGTTGATTCATTTGCAACATTTGGTTTCGATAATGTTGTTACTGGTGAAATTACATTTTTAAAAGAAGCAGTTAATGTAGGTACAATCTGGGAGTCTGCTGAATTTTCAGGAAATGTTTCTTCCGTTCCAACCAAGATTAAATATGTTTTTACGCTTGAGTCTTCAGGAGGAACGCGTTTAGTAAATGGAGTTACTTACAGTAATGTAAAAAAAGTAACATGGCATGCAGCCGTTAATACAAACAATACTTTGTATGTTAATGATACAGATATTGAAAGCTATTACGCTTTAGGGATAGGTCTTATTGAATTCAATCTCACAAATGCAGGTAATCCCTCTTGGTTGTTTTCAGAAAAGCTGAGAAATTATCAGGTGTATTAATTGATTTATTTAGAAGTCATAATATTATAGTCCTACCATATTAGCAGGAATTACCCATTGATCAAATTCTTCAGGAGTAACATAGCCAAGTTTAACTGCCATCTCTTTTAGAGTTGTTCCTTCTTTATGTGCTTTTTGTGCAATCTCTGCTGCTTTATAGTATCCAATCTTAGTATTCAATGCGGTAACCAGCATTAAAGAATTGTCAAGATGCTTTTTAATATTTTCTGGAATAGGCTCAATTCCAACAGCACATTTCTCGTTGAATGAAACACATCCGTCACCAATAAGCCTGGCACTATGAAGGAAATTATAAATCATAACGGGTTTAAATACGTTCAATTGAAAATGTCCATTACTACCGCCTATAGAAATAGTAACATCATTTCCCATAACCTGAGCAGCAATCATTGTTAATGCTTCGCATTGAGTAGGATTTACTTTGCCAGGCATGATTGAAGAACCGGGCTCATTATCGGGAATAAAAATCTCGCCAATACCACTGCGTGGACCACTCGATAACATTCGAATATCATTTGCAATTTTCATTAAACTTACAGCGATTGTTTTCAGTGCTCCATGAGCCTCCACAATAGCATCATGTGCGGCCAGCGCTTCAAATTTATTTGCTGCTGTTACAAAAGGAAATCCGGTAAGAGCAGCTATATGTTTTGCTACATTTTCGGAATACCCTTTTGGAGTGTTGATGCCAGTTCCTACAGCCGTTCCACCAAGCGCAAGCTCACTAAGATGAGTTAAAGTATTACGCAATGCTTTCAGACCATGATCAAGTTGTGATACATAACCGCTAAATTCCTGGCCCAAAGTAAGGGGAGTGGCATCCATAAAATGAGTGCGCCCAATCTTCACTACATTCATAAAAGCCTTGCTTTTTTCATTTAGCGTTTGTCTTAGTTGTTCAATTCCTGGAATGGTTACTTCTGTTAACATCTTGTAAGCTGCAATATGCATAGCAGTAGGGAAGGTGTCGTTACTTGATTGAGATTTATTGATATCATCATTGGGGTGCAGAAATTTTTCTTTGTCTTCGAGTTTTCCTCCGTTTAATACATGACCACGATTGGCAACTACTTCATTTACGTTCATATTGCTTTGTGTGCCGCTTCCTGTTTGCCATACTACAAGTGGAAAGTAATCATTGAGTTTTCCTTCAATGATTTCGTCGCATACAAGGCCTATCAAATCTGATTTTTCTTTGGAAAGAACACCAGCATCCAAATTAGTAAGTGCTGCTGCTTTTTTAAGATAAGCGAAAGCCGTAATAATTTCTTTAGGCATACGGTTAATATCTTGCGCAATCTTAAAATTATCAATGCTTCTTTGGGTTTGTGCTCCGTAATAAGCATCCACAGGTACTTTTACTTCGCCCATGGTATCTTTTTCAATTCTGTACGACATACATTATTTATTAGTAGTTATATATTTAGAGAATAAAAAATTACTTTCCTATAAATATTGCTTTTCTTTTTTCTAAAAAAGCCTTTGCACCTTCTTTGGCATCTGCAGTATCGAATAGTTTTCCAAAATGTTCAATTTCTGTTTCAATACCTGCAGGATTTCCTTGAGCAGCCATATTTACAAGGGTAATGATACTAGTCATTGCTAAAGGAGCCTTACTCATAATGGTGTTTGCCATTTCAATAACCTTTTCCATCAATGCTTCGGGTGTTGTTACATGATTCACTAATCCAAGTTGCAGAGCTTCAGCAGCATTAATCATGTTTCCTGTCATAATAAGTTCCATCGCCTTTCCTTTTCCTATTAGCTGGGTTAAGCGTTGAGTACCTCCATATCCAGGTATTAATCCAAGATTAATTTCAGGCTGGCCAAACTTTGCATTTTCGGAAGCTATACGCATATGACAACACATGGTAAGTTCGCAACCGCCTCCCAATGCAAATCCATTTACTGCAGCGATAACAGGCTTAGGGCAGTTTTCAATTTTTGAAAACACAAGATCCTGTCCCTTGCGAGCAAGTTCCGATCCACCCTTAGCATCTAGTGCAAGAAATTCTGAAATATCAGCTCCTGCCACAAAGGCTTTGGGTCCGGCGCCGGTGATAATCGCAACTTTTATTTCATTATTATTATACACTTCCTCAAGAGCATCTCCTAATTCAACAATTACATCTTTATTGAGCGCGTTCATTTTATCGGCCCTATAAATAGTAATGGTAAAAATACCTTTATCAATATTTGTAAGTAGTGTAGTATATGCCATGTGAGCTAGTTATTATTGTTTTAATAATAGTATTAAGGTCTGTTAGTAGCCACCCATTCTTTAATATAATCAGCAATATCAGTAGTTGCAGTGCCCGGGGCAAAAAGTTTGCCTACGCCCATTTCCTGCAAAGCTATCATATCTCCTTCTGGAATAATTCCTCCTCCCGTAACCAATACGTCGTTCATATTTTTCTGTTTCAGTAGTTCCATTATTTTTGGAAAAACAGTCATATGGGCTCCGCTAAGAATGCTAACGCCAATTGCATCAGCATCTTCCTGCATAGCTGCGTTTACTACCATTTCAGGTGTTTGGCGCAATCCTGTATAAATTACTTCCATTCCTGCATCACGTAGGGCAGTAGCAATTACTTTGGCGCCGCGGTCGTGGCCATCCAGCCCAACCTTTGCAACTAAAACTCTGATGGGTCTTTTCATATTTTTTTATCAAAAGTTTGAACAGCTTTTTCTATTCTTCTCATGGTTTGCTCTTTTCCAATCAATGCAGCAATGGCAAAAACGGCAGGCCCCATTTTATTTCCTACCAGCATTATCCTGAATATCATTTGTATCTCACCAATTTTAATATTACTTTTTATAGCCAGTTCTTTGCACTGCGCTTCAAGGCTTTCTAATGTCCAATTGCTAGAATTTTTCATCAATTCAATCCAAGAAGCAAAAAAAGAACTCTTGCCTGCATCCCACTTTGTTATCACAGCAGCTTCGTCAAATACCTCAGGTGCTTGAAAAAAGAAAACTCCTTGATGATAAAAATCAGTCAGTAAGGTACATCTATCTTTTATGAGTTCTATTACTTGTAATAAATAGTCTCTCTTAATAGTAGGTATACTTTTTGCTGCTAATATTTCTTCTACATTATTAGCTAGTCTTTCGGCAGTAGATTTTTTTATCCACTCGTGGTTGAACCACTTAGCTTTTTCAAAATCAAATTTGGCACCTCCTTTATGAATTCTTTCAACTGAAAATGCCTCAATCATTTCATCAAGCGTGAATATTTCTTTTTCTGTACCATCATTCCAGCCTAGCGTCACCAAAAAATTAATAAAAGCTTCTCGAAGAAAGCCCATTTCCTTAAATCCCTGATTGATATTTCCTGTTGCAGGATCAGTCCAGTTGATAGCAAAAACAGGGAACCCAAGTCTTTCTCCATCTCTTTTACTGAGTTTTCCGTTGCCATCAGGTTTAAGAATCAGCGGAAGGTGTGCCCATTTAGGCATCTTATCTAATCCAAAAAGATATTTCCATAATAATACGTGCACAGGCGCACTTGGCAACCACTCTTCGCCACGAAATGCATGCGTTATTTTCATAAGATGGTCATCAACTACCACGGCTAGGTGATAAGTAGGCATGCCATCTGCTTTAAGCAATACTTTGTCATCTATTGTTGAACAGTCAAATTCTATTTCACCACGAATAAGATCGGATATTTTAAGTTGCTGGTAGGGATCCATTTTTATCCTCACAACATAAGGAGTGCCTTTTGCAATAAGCTCCTGCGTTTCTGTTTCCAACAAACGCAGCGAATTATTCATATGCATACGCACACTATGATCATATTGCAAACTTGGTTTTCCTTCGGACTTGAGTCTCTCTCTCATTTGTTCAAGATCTTCATGCGTATCAAAAGCATAATAAGCATGTCCTTCTTTGATAAGGGCTTCAGCATATTGCCTGTACAATTCCTTTCTTTCGCTTTGCCGGTAAGGGCCATATTTACCTTCTTTCAACGTACTCTCATCAGGATGCAGTCCACACCATTCTAGGCAATCAAAAATATATTGTTCTGCTCCTTCAACAAATCTGCTTTGGTCTGTATCTTCAATACGAACAATGAATTTACCTTTATGCTTTTGGGCAAAAAGATAATTGAATAAAACGGTACGCACGCCCCCTAGGTGAAGACCCCCCGTAGGAGAAGGAGCAAATCGAACCCTGACTGAACTTTCCATGCCGCAAAGATAAGAACCTATCAATAAGGTGCTTAATGTATGGTTTTCTAGAGGTTTTAACAGAAAATAAGCGCATTATTAAACTATTTTCGCCAAATTGTGTCTATCACGAGCATTTTATTGATGTAATCCCAAAAACTTTTAAATATGAAAAGAGCTATTTATTTATCTATTGCTTTGGTTTTTTTAGGGGCCTTTGCCTTTACTGGTTGTAAAAAGGCAGATAATAGTGGGCTGGATTATTCAAATGAACTATCCACTCATTCCACTGACCAGGCACGTTTTTCTGAGGAAATGGATATTGTTGATGATGAAGCAGGTGCGTTAGTAGAAGACAATACCATTGCTTTTGACGGGTTTGTTAACGGCGTTGATACTGTTCCAATGCCTTGTGGAATGAATATTTCCAGAGATACAAGCAACGGGTTAAAGAGAATTCTTATTCATTATAATGGTCAAAATTGTAACGGACGCATTCGTTCGGGAGATGTAATATTATCTATGCCTTTGGCTCAGCGTTGGAGAGATACAGGAGCGGTACTTACAGTAACTATTCAAAATCTTCAGATTATTCGTCTTCTTGACACTACTACTTTTACAGTAAATGGGCTAAAGACTTTTACGAATGTAACAGGTGGAAGACTATCAGATCTTGCTACCTTAGGTACTATTATTCATGATGTGAATAGTAGTGGTATGTCAATCACATTCGACAATGGAACTACACGCAACTGGCAGATTGCATTAAGAAGGACTTTTACATATAATAATGGTATTGTAATTACTACTACCGGTCTTCATACTGATGGAACCACAACTGGTATTTGCATGTGGGGTACAAATCGTTTTGGAAACTCTTTTGTAACTTCTATTTCAGCTCCATTGGTTCATACTCAGGATTGTAATTTCAGGTTGGTAAGTGGCCAGGTGTCACACCAGAGGATGGCAGCAAATGTAGTGGTAACCTTCGGTTTAGATGCTACTGGCAATCCTACTTCCTGCCCCGGGATGGCTCCTTTTTATATGAAGATTGTTTTTACTTCAGCAAGTGGAGCTGTTTGGACAGCAATCAGGCCTTATTAATTAGCCTTACTTTATTTATAATATTTAATGCCTCCTTTATTAGGAGGCATTTTTGTATTTTTCTGATAGTAACAGACTCTTCCGATTCATTAACTTGCATTATGATTTATCCGGTTACTACTTCATGGTTGATGCGAAAATTCTACCGGAACTGTATCTGGCAGATGCCGGGTGATGAAAAAAAGATCTATCTCACTTTTGATGATGGCCCTCATCCTTCAATTACTGATTTTGTTCTTGAAAATCTGAAACAATATAATGCCCGTGCTACTTTCTTTTGTATTGGTAAAAATGTGGAGGCTTACCCTGATGTATATCGTCGCATTCTTGATGGAGGGCATACGGTGGGGAATCATACTTTTAATCATTTAAATGGAAGGAAAACGAAAGATCAGGTATATTTAGAAGATATAGAAAAGGCAGCAGCTTTTATTGATAGTAATATTTTTCGTCCGCCTTATGGGCGCATTACTTCATTTCAGTTAAAGGCCTTGGCGGTTCCACGTTATTCATTTCAAACAATTATGTGGAGTATACTCAGTGGTGATTTTGATACCCGTTTGAGTGCTAAAGGTTGTTTAGAAAATGTATTATTAAATGGGAGAAGCGGATCAATATTGGTGTTTCATGATAGTGATAAAGCATGGCTAAGGCTATCTAAAACTTTACCTGAAATACTGAAGTATTATACCTCAAAAGGGTACCTTTTTGATGCCATTCCTACAAAAAAAGAGGGCTTGGGTAGAGACCCGAGCCCGTTTTTAATCCGTACCCTATGAAAACTAGGCGCAAGATATATTTTTTTGAGTAAAAAAATAAATCTTTTGTTTTAGGGCTGATATTCCAATGTTATAACATCATTAATAGTTTATAATAGTATAGTAATCAATAGTATAAAAAATTTCATTTGATAGATACGCATTGCCATATATATTTAGAGGATTTCATGGGTGATATTGAGGGGGTACTACAAAGGGGTAAGGCTGCTGGAGTTTCTGCCTACTATATGCCCGCTATTGATAGTGCCACAACGGGTAATATGATGGATCTAGAGGCACAATTTCCAAATACATGTTTTTGTATGGCAGGTTTACACCCCTGTTCGGTGAAGGAAAATTACAAGGAGGAGCTTGAGCATATTGATCAACTGTTGCAAAAAAGGAAGTTTATAGCCATTGGCGAAACAGGTCTCGATTTTTACTGGGATAAGACTTATGTGCAACAGCAATACCTTGCCCTGCATCATCAAATTGAGTTGGCACTTCGCTACCAATTACCTTTAGTATTACATACCAGAAATGCTACTCAGGAAACCATTGAGGTAGTAGCACCTTATATATCCAAAGGGCTTCGTGGTGTTTTTCATTGTTTTGGTGGAACGTTGGAAGAAGCGAGGCAGATTATTGATATGGGTTTTTATATGGGGATAGGGGGAGTGGTTACTTATAAAAATGCTGGCTTGGATAAAGTAATTGCCGAAATAGGGCTCAGTCATGTAGTGCTCGAAACTGATGCACCTTATTTAACGCCAGTGCCTCACAGAGGAAAAAGAAATGAAAGTAGTTATATCAAGCTCGTTGCAGAAAAAATTGCAGCAGTAAGGGGTGTAACTTTTGAGGAAGTAGATAGTATTACAACTAAAAATGCGGATAAGTTGTTTGGGTCAATTAAATAATCTTCGAAGTAGTTGCTTACAATTACTAATAGCTTTTTTTATAAATACATAGTTCAACATTTATGAGAGTGAGTACCCTGTTTTTATTTCTATTGATTTCACTCTTCTCTGCCGGACAAAGTTCAGAGATTAAAAAGATACCTAAGCTTGAAATCCCCGCACTTAAAACAGGAGAGGTGGTTATTGCCCATTTGGGTTATTCATTAAGTTATAATGAAGTGTATGAGCAGGCCAATTGGGTAGCTTACGAACTTACAGCAGATGAAACAGTTGCCCGTGTAAAAAGAAATAATAAGTTTATTACTGACCCTAATGTAAAAACAGGTACGGCCGAAAATGTTGATTATTTACATAGCAATTTAGATAGGGGACATCTGGCTCCGGCAGGTGATATGTGCTGGTCGCAGCAGTCAATGGAGGAGTCTTTTTATTTAAGTAATATGTCTCCCCAGGTTCCCACATTCAACAGAGGTATTTGGGAAAACTTCGAAGAGCTTGTACGTGAGTGGGCTGTTGATTATGGCTCTGTATATGTAGTAACAGGACCAGTATTGAGTAAGGATTTGCCTGTGATAGGAAAAAACAAAGTTGCTGTTCCTAAATATTTTTTTAAAGTGGTACTCGATTATAATGGTCCTGAAGTAAAAGGGTTAGGATTTTTGGTGCCTAATACGGAGCAGCATAAAGACATAAAGAGTTATTTGGTAAGCATTGATAGTATTGAAAAGGTAACGGGCATTAATTTTTTCCCTTTGCTTCCGGATAAGGATGAAAATATTATTGAGGGAAAAGTTGATATACGTTTATGGAAATTCCTATCCTCAGCGTCAACGACAGTAAAAAAGAAGTTAAGCAATAAAAAATCTGTTAGTGCTGTAGCAATATCTACTCAATGTAACGCTTTAACAAAAAAAGGACTTCGCTGTAGGAATATGACAAAGAATTTAAATGGAAGGTGTTATTTGCATCAGTAGATTATTTTAAATCCTCGGTGTCGACGGCAACTATCTATTCTATCCTCGGCGTCACGCCGAGGTACTTTTCAGTCGTTTTTAGCCGTTGTTGCTGTTATTCGCCAACAACAAGATCGGCCAATTATACTTGTTGGTCATAAGACCAACAAGGGCTAGAGAATATTCCAGAAAATCTCCTCTTCAATTAACCGCTGTACAATATTCCCATTGGTCGAGTAGAAAGTAGCAGGCGGTTTTAAGTTCTTCTATCGATTCATTTGATTCCTCCTCATTATAGATATTAATCATATTCTGTTTTTCAAAAACAGCATTTCTAATATCATCAAAAGATATTTTTCTGGAAATATCCAGTCCTAGTACTTGAGCATAATGCCTAAAGTGAGTCTTAGGTATTTCATTTCCGTTAGAGAAGTATTGATAAGGATTATGTTTTACGCGTCGAGGTAAATCGGGAGGAGAAGCTTTTTCGTTCCTTTTGATAAGTGATCTAATAATCTGCGCTACAACTAAAAATCCAAGTACAACATGTATTTCAGATTCAATCATTTTACTTCATTAATATATTATAAAGACAGCATCTCTTCACTTGATTTTGTTTCAACTAAGGCTTCTTGTGGCATAAGGTTATTTTCTATCACCCTTGCCTTAATCTCGCACTGCATAGCAAAGCGACTTGGAAAATAGCGGTTAAGACTGTCATCTAATTTAATGGCTGTAGTAATAGCTTCATCATACTTATGTAAAAAGTAAAAAGAGGCAGATAGTCCTATTTTAATTTCATCACAATCGTTTCTTGTTTCCAGCATATCCTGGTACATATAACTAGCCTGCTCAAATTCATCCTGATGAAACAATTCGTGGGCCTGTTGCAGCTTTTTTCCAAATTTTGTATTAGCCTCTTTAATCTGGGTTTTTAAAGGTACCCATTGCGAAATTTCCATTTCAGTTGCTGGCTCTATGTTTTTTGGGTATTCCCTGGCAGTTTGTAAGGCAACAGATTTTACATTTTCTTTACAGTACCCCAATGTCCTGCATTCGGGGCATAAAAAGGGGTCATCAATATCTTCTTTGTTCATATTATAAAATTATAGGTTCAATGATAAATTGCTGTGTTAACCACATTTTCTAAATAATTCATCTCTGTTTCTTGATTAAGGGCATCAGAAACCATCTTAAATTCATATAAGGTATCTGAGTAGTTATTAGGCATAGCATAATAAATTATGCTATAGTTTTTTTCTTCTTCACTTTCCATTGTTTCCGTTATTTTATAAAAATACTCTATCCCGTTTTTCTTGTATGAGCCTTCCTGCATAATTACCCCCATGTTCTGTTGTATAATTTTTGACGGTACTGTTAAAAGCATCTTGAATTGTATATTTTTTATTATTAACATATCTTGATACACCAAACATATATTCGCTTGTATTCATGTTTATTGTTTCTAACCATATTATGTTATCATTTATTTTCTTTACCGGTTCAAGCATATCAGCAAGTTCGGTATGATGTCCGGTTAGTTTAATGGATATACCATTATCTATTTTTATGTATTTTTCTTGCGATTTGCAACCAAATAGGAAAGGGGCTGTTGTTGCAAATAATATCATTAAAAGAAAGTATTTTTTCATTGGGTATTTATTTAAAAAATGACATCGGCTTTGTTTGACTAAATGGAAAGGGGATATAAGGTACTTGATATTTATAATTTCTGAAATTATAAATATGATCAATAATAATACCACAAAAGGGTTATATATTATTGCAATGCTATTTCTATAAAAAATTATTAATATATTATCAATCAATATTTTGAATGTTATAAATTAATTATATAATAAATATTTCGCTTCCGCTATTCATTACTGTAGTAGTAGTATTGGCAAGTGAAGAGTAGTTAAATTATTCTAAACTAACCTCTCAAATTATTAAATTAACGACTATCTTTAGTCATACTCATTTTTTGGTAATATTATCTAATTAATCTCTCTATGAACTGTACAAATTGTGGTTTTACAAATAAACCTGAAGATAAAAAATGTATTAAGTGTAATACAAGTTTAATTGCTTCGCCAGAAAACAAAGAATCATCTCATAGGGCTGATATTTCTACTGATAATTCAGGTGTTTCTAGAACAATTCGTGGGCAACAACCAATTGAAGCTTTTATAGATAGTACTGAAGCGCCTATTTCTAATATCTCCAAAACCATAAGGGGTGAGCAGCCAAAAGAGCCTTTTATTGATTTATTATCAAACAATTCGCCTTCTAATTGTCCTCATTGTGGGTTTCAGCTATTTACTTCTAACCCATTATGCCCTAATTGTAATAATGATATTAATAAAGCATCTTCTTCTGGCAATGCCCCAAAGAATTATACTGGAACTATTGATCCCTATTCAAAAAAAGTCTTTTCTTTAAGGCCAATCGTAAATGGAGAACCAGATACTCAGAAATTTGAATTTCAGGGAAGTACTGAACTTAATCGTGATAATACATTGAAGGATAATAAGACCATTACTTCTAACGTGCAGGCTGAAATAAAATTTGAAAATGGTGAATGGTTTTTACTCGACCGAAGTGAGCAACAAACCACCTTCATCAGGCCTGGTTCGCCCATTAAACTTAATAAAGGAGATATTATACTATTGGGCGATACTAAATTTGTTTTTGATAAATAAGTTTCTAATTTATTCTATACTAAAATTAAATGAATCCTTCCTACATTTCACCAATGAGAGTTTCGCCTGAAGCAGGTGAGCATATTGACCAGTATGTTGTTAATTCTGTGTTAGGTGAAGGTACTTTTGGTATTGTATATAAAGTGAAGGATACCGATGGCAAGGTCTATGCTCTTAAATTATTAAGACTCTATGATTTATTTCCTGTAAATGAAAGACCTAATGTTTCTAGACGTTTTGATCTTGAATTTGAAACTGCTCAAATTAATTCTCCATATTTAGTTCCATCTTTTCGTAAAGGGATGGCAAAAGGGAATCCGTATTTTATTATGCATTATTGCTCCAATGGTAGTTTGCGAAATAAAGTAGGGAAAAATCTTTCCGAAAGTAATATTAATGCAATAGCAATTGATGTGTTACGCGGACTCAAGGCATTGCACGAAAATGGCAAGATACATAGAGACTTAAAGCCTGATAATATTTTACTCGATGAAAATAATATTGCCAGACTGACCGATTTTGGAATTGCTGGTCATCTGAATTTAGGTAAGGGAGAGGATGATAGAAGAGAAGTTAGGTTAACAACGACTGATATATTAGGGAAGCCAAAAGAACGTTTTGGTTCTTATCCGTATATGCCACCCGAGCAAATTAAGCCACCTAATAGGGTTGTAACCAAAATACCTGCAAATGATATTTTTTCTTTTGGAGCTACCTTTTTTGAAATTATTACCGGTCAATTACCTTATGGTAAAATATCTAGCGATTCTGAATTAGCAGAATATATTCTCAAGGTTAACAAAGGCAGGTACACAGCTATTAGTTCTTATAGAAAAGATATAAGTCCAGTTTGGGATAAAATCATGGCCGGATGTCTTCATCCAGATTATAAAAAGCGTTTTAGTAGTGCGGATGAAGTTTTAAATATTTTAGGAGAGGAGCGTGTATCAAGAAGCCCAGTTTCTATAGACAATTTTGTTTCATTAAGAATTATGCAGGGTGAGGAGCCTAATGAAGTTTACCCCATTTCAAATATGCTAAAAGAAAGAAATGTTGGTATCATTACTATTGGTAGAAATGATTTGGGCATATCTAATAGTATTGCTGTTAAAGATGATATCCAGTGCTATATTTCTAGATACCATGCTACCATTGAAAAGCATGCTGCAGACAGGTGGTATATTAGAGATGGTCAATGGAGAAACAGTACTGGAAAATCAGCCTGGGTCCGATCTACTAATGGCACCTATGTTAACGGAGTTGAAGTAGATGAGATAGGCACTCTTTTATATTTGAATGATATCATTACTATTGGTGAAACAACATTAAAATTTCAGGTAAGTTAATAAATAATAAAAACCCTAATTATGGATACAATTAAGAGAAACGAAAAACGAAGTTTTTCAAATACCATTTCAGCTGGCTTTAAATCAATACGCGGAAAAGGAAGAACTTTTTATAATATAGAATTTAAAAATAGCACACAGCTTCATAGAGCTGGAAGTTCTAAAGAAATAATTGTTGATTATATCGAAATTGGCAGGTCGCCTAAGTGCCAAATTAAATTTGGCGAAGATTGTCAAACTGTTAGCCGTTCGCATTGTGCAATTATTAAAGAAGGGAATGATTATTTTGTAAAACATTTATCATCTGTTAATCCTACACTGATTAACGGAAAACCTGTGGCAAATAAATGGTATCTACATTCTGGAGATGAAATACAACTTTCGTATGGCGGGCCCGTTATTGGCTTTAATATACCAGCTAATAACTTTACTAATTCTATACCACTTACCCGTAGATTGAGTTTGTTTAGGGAGCAGGCTATGAGGCCATATAAGAGAGCAATTGCAATTTTAAGTACTATACTACTTTTGACGATTTCATCCTTTATTTACTATGCTATTATTCAGTCTAAAAAAATGGAAATGGCAGAAAATGTAATTGCAGAAACAAAAAAAGTTGTAGAAAATTTAAATGATACAATAAAGAAGACAGGGAATATAATAACAGATTTACAAGCATCTCAGGCTGAAAGCTATAGGATTATTAAAAAAATAAAAAATCAAATTTTAGAAGGTTACAATAATAAAGAGGGCGTTAAATCTAAAGGATCTATAATTTCTGTTTCCGATTCTAATTCAAAGCCTGCTACTACTTATGAAAAGTTATTTCCATCTGTATTTTACATATATGCAGTTGAAGTAGAAGTTATAATAGATGGCGAAAGAAAAAGAAGGGATGGAGATTGGTCTGGAACGGGTTTTTTATTAAATGATGGAAGATTTGTTACTGCACGTCATGTCATTGAACCATGGTATTATGCTAAATTAGGAGATAATGAAGATGACAATAAGACAATAATTTTTGAAAATCTTCTAGCATCTAGTGGATCTAAAGTTAATGCTACTTTTAAGGCTATTTCTTCCTCAGGTCAAGAATTATCTTTTTCATCTGATGATTTTGATATTAATCGTTCTGATGATACAAAAGAAAAAATTGATATAGAGCAGGGTAGTGTAGTCTTCACTAGAGGCAGTTTTATTGAAGATTGGGCAGTTACTAGGTTAAGTAATAGGAGTGATTTAGGAATAGATCCAATATTATCTAAGACTTTACCAATGGGAACTAATATTTTTACTTTAGGCTTTCCATATGGTATGGGTGCAAGTAAAACAGAGATAGCTCCTCGATATTCAAATTTTACAGTTTCTGCCTCTGGTCTCTCAAATGGTCTGATTAATATTTCAGGCACATCATTTAGCCCTGGAAATTCAGGTGGTCCAGTTTTTTTTAAAAATGAAGAGAATTATAGTGTTGTAGGAATTGTTTCTGCACACCTCGGCACTCAAGGCTTTATAATTCCAATTAATAAAATTAAATAGGATATGAGAATAATAGTAACATTAATACTTAGTATTGTCTTTTTTTCTTCTAAAGCACAAAATCCTGCATTTTTTAGTGCTGATGAAAATAGGATATTTGGAAAAATAGTTAATAATTCTTTATATATACTCCGTCAAGACTATTACGTAATTGATACAACTATACAGGGAGGCAAGCGTTATGGCCTTAATAAGAAGGATTATTTTGGGAGGTTTTATTATACTGCTATAGCTATAAATGGTAAATTTATTGTAGATAAATCAATAAATACACCTTGGGAGTTGGATAGTAATTTCAGTAAGTATAATGTAAATAATAAGTATAAACCTGAGCTTGGGGAATTGGCTTTTAAAAGGGTAGATGATAAAAAATACACTTTATTGGAGACCTTTGATTCAGCTCGCTTTAATAAGTTGAATGCCTATTGTAAAATAAAATATAAGGACAGCATTAGTATTCAATCCTTTTCAACTTACAATTTTAAAGATAGCATGTTGATTGATACTACTGCATGGTTTTGGCTTGCCGATATTAAGCCTGACGAAAGAAATGAAGATGTAAATATTCAGTTTGAATCATCAAAGGGTAAATATTCCCCTGCAAAGGATGGGTTTACTAATAATAAATTCTTTTATAGTGAAAATTCAAAAGCAGGGTTTATTTTTTGCACTATTCCTGAGTTTGGAGCTATAAAATATTATTTATGTGGGGTCATCATAAAGATTCAGGGTAAATTTTCTTTTATCAGCTTTAAAAATGAGATATTACTAGATAAAATATCTGAAAAGAAATCTTTAAAAGAAATAAGTAATCTAGCCCCCTCAACTCTGGATGAAATTCCTGTGAAAGAAGAATCCTCTAATCAAAAGTCTGCCTCCAAAAAGAAAAAAAGACGTAACGAATGACAAACCAGGCATTAAAAATTAAGATTGCTGCCAAAACTGATGTTGGTAAGGTTAGAGAACATAATGAAGACAATTATGTTGTATGCCCTGATTTAAATAAGAATGAATGGTATTTAATAAATGAGGATATCCATTTGGGTGAAAATGGTGCTTTACTTGTTATTGCCGATGGCATGGGAGGTATGAATGCTGGTGAGATTGCATCTGCTTTATCTATAGAGTCTATTCGGAAATATTTTTCTGATTTGGTAAAAAGAGAGCCTATTATTGATGACTCAAAAGTTAAGGAGCTTCTTTTTGGCTCTGTTTTAGTAGCTCAGGAGGAAATATCAAAGTATGTAGATACTCATTCTGAGGCAAAGGGAATGGGAACGACTATTGTTATTTCTTGGGTTAAAAATAACATTATACATACTGCCTGGGTGGGAGATAGTCGCTGTTATATATTAAGAAATAATAAAGATCTTTTCTTTGCTACAAAAGATCATTCTTATGTTCAAGAGTTGGTTGATGCTAATAAAATAACACAAGAACAAGCCTTTTATCATCCAGAAAGTAATATAATTACAAGGAGCCTTGGCGATGGTTCTGGAAAAAAATCTGAACCTGATTATGCTTGCTTTCAATTAGAAAGTAATGACAGGGTAATGATGTGTACTGATGGCTTAAATGGAATGCTTCAGGATCAAAATATTACAGAAGTATTGAATTCGTGTAAAGATATACAAGAATGTAGCGCTGCCCTTATTACTGCTGCTAATGATGCGGGTGGGCATGATAATATTAGTGTGATTTTATGTGATATTATTTCCTTAAGTAATAGTGTTAAAAATGAGGTACAAGTTTTTAATAAATTATTGATGGCAGCTTCCATTGCTGATAGTGAAATCATAGATAATCCCCATCCTACAATAAGCCCTTCATCAGGGCCAATTATTTTACCTGATAAATTAGACAAAAAACCTCCGCGCTCATCTTTGATGTATTTATTGTTTCTAATTCCTATTGCTGTTTTTGCTTATATTTTTTTTTATTCTTCTGTGCAAATCAAAAAGAACTCTCCAGCTAAAATAATTAGAGACTCTGCCAATATTAATAACCTAAATAAATTGAAAAATAATGATTCCCTTTCTGTTAGTTCTGAAAAAAAGAAAGAAAAATTAGATACCTCACTTAATAATAGTAATTCTAATAAACAATTAAACAAACCTAATAAAAGTAATCCCATAGGTACAGATGGAGTGGGTAAAAATAAAATTACATCTGCAAGCAATGCAGGTTCTATAATAACAGAAATAAATAACCTTACTACTATTGAAAAAGATAGTAATGCTCAGCATCATAAATGACTCTAGTTCCTGGCATATTATTTCATGATCGTTATCTACTTATTCAATTAGTAGGTAGCGGAGGCATGTCTCAAGTTTGGGAAGTGCATGATACCAAACTTTTTAATCAGGTGTATGCGCTTAAGATATATACCTATGAAGGGGCTTCTAATGAAAAGATTAAAGATGCATTTAGGCATGAATTTCTTTTAATGAATGACTTCTCGCACTCTAATCTTTTAAAGCCCAATTATTTAGATTTCGATATTTCAACAGGTACTCCCTATATGGTTATGAAATTATATAGGAAGGGCTCGGCAGATAAAATAATTAATCAAGATGAAACTGCTATTGAAGAAAAAGCTGCAGCTCGTTTTTTAAAAGATGCCGCATCTGCATTAAATATTATTCATAATCATTCAAGAAAAATTATTCATCAGGATATAAAGCCAGATAATTTTTTAATTGATGATGATGGCAAATTTGTATTATCTGATTTTGGAGTAAGCATCCGTAAAAGGGAAACTAGCATCATTGAACAGAACGATTCATTTACAAGTACAACTTCTTCTTTTACAGCAGGTCAGCAAGAATATGTAGCGCCAGAAAGATATAAAGGGGCGCCGCCGCACTCTTCACAGGATATCTTTTCATTAGGCGTTACCTTATATGAAATTTTTACAGGAGTATTACCTTTTCAAAGCGTAGGAGGGAGATATCTTACTAATGAAGAGGAAGTGCCCGATATGAGCCCCGAATTTGGCTATTCTTCTAGGCTCAATAGTATTTGCAAAAGATGTATGAGCCCCGACTATGAGGCTAGGCCTACGGCAGCTCAGCTTATGGACTGGGCTGATTTTTATTTAAAAAATGGCTATTGGGATGAACTACCAATAATAGACTTGAATCTAATAAAGGCGAAAAAAATATATAAACAAGCTAGTCTTATTTATAATCGATTATCTAAGCAAAGTCTTGATGAGATTGATGATGAAGAGTTAGATAAGTGTACCTTGGATTTTCAAAAAAGCTATAATATAATTCCTGTTGAGTATCCTGATATTTCTACCAAATTGAATTATTTAGCAGAAATTAAAAAGGAGCGAATAGAATTAAGAGATATTGAGGCTAGTGTTATTTTGTTTAAACAGCGTCATGTAGTTAGTATTAATGATATTAATTCAATCAAAAATCGTATCAATCTCTTTTCTACTAGGTTATCAACTCGTTATTATGATGGAAAGATAAAAGAGCTTGATGATTTTATTGAAATAGTAAATTCAAAAAATGACGTTGAGATCAATTTGCAAAAATTGTTGGCTATATCTATTGTAAAACTAGACCCACTAGAGGCTAAAGATTTTGTTGTAAAAAATATTACATATCGTAACCAGTTTATTGAATTATTTGATAGACTCGATTTTCAAATAAATGAGGCTACTGAATTTCAAAGAAACTACTCGTTACTGAATATAGAATTGGATAAAGAAATTCAGGATGCGGATATTTTTTTGATTGAAAATCTAACTCAAAAGATAGAACCGTATCTTTTATATTTAGCAAAAGGCTATAATAATAAAATTGCTTTACGCATAAGGCAGATAAGTAAGTACAATGCTGTTATTGATAATTATGGCAACATTTCTGATAAAATTAAAAGAGATAATGTAACATCTGAGGAAATTTTTGTTTTGCATAAAAAAATCAAATCAATTAAGAAAGAAATTGGTTTATTAATTAGTGAGTTTCCATCAAATAATAGGCTGCTTCGCTTAGATGATAATATCGCTAATGATTTAGCGGTTTTAAATAATAGGTTACAAAGTGTAATAGAGCCAGCAGCAATTATTGTAGAGAAGCCTGCTGAAAAGAAGCCCGATAATGTAAAATCTAAACTAGATGATAAGATAATTAATGCCGATAAGCTGTATAGTGAAGTACTTAAATATTGTGAACAAGGCCTTTTTGCTAGGGATACTTTAAATCAAAATCTTAAAAAAATAGCCACCTCAATTCAGTATTACAATGAAGGTTCTTCGGGAGGTATCGTATATGTGGGCAAAGAATTACTAAAGGCAAAAGCACTTCAGGATGAAATAATTAAAAATCTGGAGGAAGATAACAAAATTCAATATGAGCAAGACCTTAAATTAACTAATTTAGATAAGACGTGCAATGAGGTTGATGAATATATATCTTTAAAAGAGTTTACCGAAATAACGCTTAAGCAGCAACTTAAAAAAATAGAAAATTGTATAAATATATATACAGAATTATTGCCTAAGGCGCCAAGTGCTATAGGAAAAAAGAGAAAAAAGGCCAATGATTTCAAGGAGATAATTTTAGAGGAATTAAGAAAGAAAAGGAGAGGAATTGTAATATGGTTTTTGAGAGGCGCGGCTGTATTTGGAATAATATTTATAATAGGTTTTTATAGAAGTGAGATAATTGGCCTTTTTTCAAAAAAACCATTGCAAGAGCCAATAGCAGAAGTGTCTCCAGATCTTGAAGGTAATGTAGGTAGTTCAGAAGGTATAGATATTAGTACAATTAAGAGTGGAGTGGATGGAGAAAAAATAAGTGAAAAAACATTTGTGAATGAATTTAATCAGAAAGAAGAAAAAAATAGGCCAGAAGTATTAGATAAGCAAGAAGAAGAAAAAAATAGGCAGGAAGAATTAAGTAAACAAGAAGAAGAAAAAAATAGGCAGGAAGAATTAAGTAAACAAGAAGAAGAAAAAAAGAGACTGGAGGTATTAGATAAGCAAGAAGAAGAAAGAAAGAAGCGGGAAGAATTAAGTAAGCAAGAAGACGACCTATTAAAGAAGAAAGAAAAACCTCCTCCTCCTCCTACTACCTCAAAAGCATTATCAATTGCAAAAATTACCGGCAATCGAAATAATCCCGATTTAAATATATCAAAACCAATGGAAATAACTGCTTTGATTAAAGGAGGTGAAGGTAGCATATACTATAAGTGGGAACAAATTGAGGGCCCTAAAATCAGTATGAATGGTGTTAATTCTAATAAATTAATATTAAAACTTAATAAACCAGGGCATTATAATTTCCAACTAACGGTTACAGATTCGAATGAGGGTAGTGATAAAAAAAGTTATCCTTTTCATACAACATTTTCAAGTAATGAATAATATTAGATTATATAAAGTGTCAATTTTAGCAGTTTTAATAACGAGTAAAATTTTTGCACAAGACCCGCACTTTACTCAATTTACTAATACTCCGCTATTAACAAATCCTGCTCAAATAGGAGTTTTCTCTAACCCTTTTAATAAAGATTTGTCTGAATATTTATCTTTAAAATCTAGTATATATTGTAATTATCGTAGTCAATGGATGGGTTCTGCTAGTTCATTCAATACTGGTTCATTATTATATCAAATGAGATTTGGGGATGCAACTGTAAATGAAAGAGGATATTATAGAAAAAAAATATTTGAGAATCCAATTAATCTTGGTGTTGGGGTCATGTTTGATCAGTCTTTAAATGGTATTCTAAAAGGGAATTTTTTAACAATGGCAGGGTCTTATCATCTTTCACTTTCTGAGACTGATGGAGGAGGCTCATCTCTAGGTATTGGGGCGAATGTTACTTATGCTTCAAGAACTTTCGACCTTTCAAGAACTAGTTTTTCTCAACAATTTACCAGTGGAGGGTTTGATCTAAGTATACCTAATGGCGAAGCGGCAATAACTAATATGAAGCCATATTTATCTTTAGGTGCTGGATTGCTTTATAGTTTTCGGGATGAAAGTGAAGTTGATTTTTTAAAAATTGGCATTTCGGTTTTTAATCTAAATAAACCCAAGCAGACGTTTGTTAATGATGAGAATCAATTTTTAAAACAGAGAATAGTATTTAATACTTCTTGGACCCATCGTTTTAATAAAACTAGAATTGAGTCTCAAATATTGTATCAAAATCAAGGGAAGGTTAATGAGCTTGCCACCTCCCTCTATTATGATATTTTCATTAGTTCTGATAAGTCCATTGGGTTTGGTTTTTTTTATAGATATCATGATGCTATTGCACCTTGTCTAAGATTGGATTTAAATAAGTTTCTTATAACAAGTAGTTATGATATCACTTCCAGTAATTTAAAAAATGGTCTTAAGCCATCTAAGTCAGTTGAGTTTTCTTTACAATATTTCTTTAATCAAAATGGTGAGTAAGAAAATTAAATATTTTTAATTGATTTAAATATTTGTTAAGTCTGTTTAAAGCTATTCAACTATTATTAAAATAAATTGAGATTCACGTATTTCAAATAAATGTATTTATGAATCAAAGAATATTTCTTTTTTTATTTACCCTCTTGTTAGTTATTCAGGCTAAGTCGCAGGATTCATTTTTTTCTGATATAGCAGAAAGTAAAGTGAGAGCCTCGGGTATAAGAACAATTATACCTCAAAAATTCAGAATGCTTGAAGCGAACAGTCGTCAGCTTCTTAATTTTCTTTGGTCTTTGCCTTCAGAAAAAAATATTTTGAACAGGACTTTAACACCTGAAATTATTCTGCCTTTACCTAACGGTACTACACAACGTTTTCATGTTTGGGAATCAAGCATTCAAGAACCAGGCCTTGAAGCCAAGTTCCCAGAAATAAGAACTTTCTGCGGACAAGGTATTGATGATCCTTATGCTACTATAAGACTTGACTACAATCCTTATTTCGGGTTTCATGCTCAGGTACTAACAATAAACGGAACATTTTATATAGATCCTTATTCAAGAGGAGATGTTAATCATTATATGAGTTACTTCAGAAGTGAATACTCTCGTGAAACAGATTTTGTTTGTCTTACCGATGAACACCTGGCTGCAAGACCAGAAGGCGTATTGGCTGGTCCTTGCACAGGAACTCAATTAAGAACTTACAGACTTGCGATTGCTTGTACTGGAGAATACGCAGTTGCTGTTGGCGGAACTACTGCTGCACTTTTGCATGCTGCTATTGTAACTTCTGCTAATAGAGTAACAGGAGTATACGAAACTGAACTTTCAGTAAGACTAGTTCTTGTAGCTACTAATAACCTTATCGAATTCCTTTCTGCATCAACCGATCCTTTTACAGGAAACAATAATGCAAATACACTCATAACTGAAAGTCAAACTCAGATAACTAATAGAATAGGCTCGGCTAATTTTGATATAGGCCATACATTCAGCACAGGCGGTGGTGGTCTTGCCAGCCTTGGTGTTGTATGTAATAATACCAGAAAAGCAAGTGGCATCACAGGAAGCCCAAGCCCTGTAGGAGATGCTTATGATATTGACTTTGTTGCTCATGAAATGGGGCATCAATTTGGAGGCGACCATACTTTTAATAGTTCTACAAGTAGTTGTGGTGGAGGAAATAGATCTGCAACCGAAGCCTATGAAGTAGGCTCAGGAACAACCATCATGGGCTATGCAGGAATTTGCGGAAGTGATGACATCCAACCTCATAATGATCCTACTTTTCATGCAATTAGCTTTGATGAAATCAGCAGCTATGTTGCAGCTGGCGGAGCTGCTTGCGGCGTAGTTACATCAACAGGTAATACGCTTCCAGTAATTACATCTATGGATAACTCTGGAGTAACCATTCCTATTTCCACTCCTTTTACACTTACCGGAGCAGCTACTGATGCTGACAATGATCCATTAACGTATTGCTGGGAAGAATGGGATCTTGGCGCTTCTACTACATGGAATGGAGGTAATGCCAATACTACAAGCCCACTCATGAAATCAAGATTGCCTAAAACAACTGGAAGCAGAACTTTTCCTGATTATAGAGTAATTGCAGCAAACTACCCAGCAAATCCAACAGCTGCAATGGATGGATTAAAGGGAGAAACTTTACCTAACAGAATACGTTCAATGAAATTCAGATTGACAGTTAGAGATAACAAAGCAGGTGGCGGAGGCGTTGTAAGCGGAGGGTCTGGTTGTCAAACTGGTTTTACCACTCCATTTACTATTAATATTGCAGGCACAACTCCCTTTGCTGTAACTTATCCTAATGGTGGAGAGTCTTTCATAGGAGGTTCTTCAGCAACAGTTACTTGGAATGTAGCGAGCACAAATGCTTCTCCATTCAATACTACCAAAGTAAAAATATCAATATCAACCGACGGAGGCCTTACTTTCCCTTTTGTTCTACTTGATAGCACTGATAATGATGGAACAGAGTCAGTAGTTATGCCTGCAGTTGTTACCACAACAGCAAGAATAAAAGTGGAAGCTATTGGAAATATTTTCTTTGATATATCTAATGCAAATTTTAGCATCACACAAACTGCTGCAGATTTTTCATTTAATACAACTACACCTGCAGTCATTACTTTTGGAACAAGTAATTCAACAACTATTTCATTAGGGACTTCTTTTACTGGAGGATTTTCTACTATTATTAATCTTTTAATAATAGGGGGGGTACCTTCAGGTGCTGTGATAAGCTTCAATCCAAATGCTATCTTACCCGGGAGTTCTACTAACGTTACAATTAGTAATATTTCAGGTCTAGCTGCTGGAACTTATAATGTCGTTGTTAATGGGGTTGCTGGTTCCATTTCACATACCACGCTACTTACTTTAATTATTAATAGAAGTACTTTTTGCGACAGTGTTAAAATTTTTAATAATGACACCACAATTTGCAGTGGTTCTAATTTAAGATTAACAGCAGGGGAGTCAATAAATACAAGTGCACTTGTTGCAAGAGATATAGATGGCAACACCTATCCAACAGTAAATATTAATTCTCAAATTTGGTCTAAAAAAAATCTAAACGTTTCTCATTTTAAAAATGGTGATATTATTCCTCAGGTCACTAATTCTACTCAATGGGCTAATTTATCTACCGGTGCATGGTGCTGGTATAATAATGACAGCGCTACTAATGCAGCTACTTATGGTAAATTATATAATTGGTATGCCGTTAATGATACTAGGGGTATAGCACCATCAGGCTGGCATATTCCAACCAATCAGGAATTTAATATACTTATCAGTTATTTGGGAGGATTGAGTGTTGCTGGTGGGAAAATGAAAGAGGCAGGAAATATCCATTGGGCTAGCCCTAATTTAGGAGCTACTAATTCTAGTGGTTTTAATGGGTTTCCTGGTGCAGATAGAAATTATTTTGGAACTTTTGATGGTCAAATTGGTAAAATTGGTGCATGGTGGAGTTCTACTGAAAGTGCGACTAGCAGTACATTTGCATGGCAACGAACATTGTTAAGCGATTCAAATAGTGTTTCTTTTTCTGGTTTAGGCAAGGGTACAGGCTTGTCACTGCGTCTTTTAAGAAACCCAATAACCTACCTCTGGTCAACAGGTGCCACAACTTCTTCTATAAATGTAACGCCTACTCAAACTACTACATATTATTGTACAATTACAAATGGAGTTGACACTTGTAGAGATAGTATATTGGTAATAGTTAGACCTCATCCTTTTGCTAATTTTACTTTTTCTATTAATTGTGGAAGAAAATTGAGTTTTACAAGTACTTCTACAACTGCTTCAGGTACTATTACAGATTATCAATGGAATTTTGGTGGAACTGGTAACGATAATACATCTAATCTACAGAATCCAATTCACAATTATCCTAATACTCCATCTACTTATCAAGTTAAATTAATAATCACAAATAGCTATGGATGTAAGGATACTGTTATTAAATCTATTAGTACAGGAATATCTCCTATACCTGATTTGATAAGTGATTCGTTAATAACAAATATTGATGGTATTCAGTATTTTTATACATGTTCTTCAAATGGGTTATTTAGTTTTTATAATAACTCTCAAAATTATAATTCCAATACCACATACACAATAAATTGGGGTGATGGAACATCGGGATCATACAACGAAAGTACTTTTCCTGCACAAGGCACGATTCAAATACCTCATACATATTCTCAAGGCACTTATAATCTTGTTTTTATCCAAAACAATAATGATGGTTGTATTGATTCTGCTATTTATAAGGTTTTTTTTGGCTCGGTTCCTGCAGGAGCATTGGGCTCAGATGTTTCCACAACCATTTGTACTGGATCAAATCAAAGTGTAATAATATCAAATACTGCTACTAATACTCAAGGTACTTTATACACTCTTTATTTTAATGATGGCAGCGATACCATTAGGCTTATACAGCCAATATCAAATCCTTATTATCTCCCACATACTTTTGATTCTGCAAGTTGTGGAACAAATAGTTCAAATGGTGGAGGTACTCTTCAAAATTCCTTTGCTGCCTATTTGAAAATACAAAATCCTTGTGGCACTAGATTGTTTTCTGTATTTCCAATTTATGTAGCATCTAAACCAAAAGCAGATTTTACAATTTCTCCCTATGATACGATTTGTGTTGGACAGACTTTAACCTTAACTAATACTGGTGATCCTGGTCAGGATGTAAACTCTTTAGATGGAACTTGTACGCCTGGTAAATCTGTATGGCAAATTACACCTAATACTCCCGGAACCAGATATCAGGTTTCTAGTGGCAGTTTGGGAGTTACATCTGCTGCGCCAAATAATCCCGCAAATTGGACCAGTGGCACCAATACTGTTAATGTTCGTTTTGATTCAGCAGGCATTTATACAATTAAAATTATTTCTGCTAATACAGCCAGTTGTTCGGGTAAGGATACAATGATTAAAACTATATGTGTTAATCCACTCCCAACAGCACAATTTACATTAACATCAGATAGTGGTTGTGCTCCCTTAAGTGTATTTGTTTCAGGTTCAACAAATCTCGCTAACTGCGATCAAAATACATTCAATTATAGTGTTACTTATATTCCTACTTCTGGCTGTTCGGCATCAACTTCTGATTATGCTTATATAGACAGAACTAATTCGGCATCACAGAATCCTCATTTTAATTTTGTAAATCCTGGGCAGTATATAATTTCTTTACAAACGAGTGCTCCATATAATAGATGCCAATCGCTGGTATTTAAAGATACCGTAAAAGTTAAGGGTACCCCTGTAGTCAGTATTTTGGGGGTACCTTCTACCGTTTGTGTTGGACAGTCAATTATACCAATAAGTAATTCATCTTGTGATATTACTTCTACTTCATCTTATTCTTGGTCTTTACCTGGAGGTAGTCCTTCCTCTTCTAATCAGGCTTCTCCAGGAAATATCACTTTTTCAAATTCTGGTAATCAGTCTATCAGTTTAAATGTCACTAATATTTGTGGTCAAAATACAGCATCCCAGTCAATAACTATCAATCCGCAGCCAATTATTACTGGTACTACATCTGTTTGCGTGAATGTAAGTACTCAATTAACTGGTAATTCAAGTGGTAGTTGGTTATCTTCAAATACTAGTATTGCAACTGTAAATAGCAGTGGATTGGTTACTGGGGTATCTTCAGGTAGTGCAAATATCACTTTTATAAATAGTAATAATTGTTCCTCTAATATTACTATTACTGTAAAGGCAACTCCTACTGGCAGCATATCGCCATCCTCTGGTATTCTTTGTACAGGAAGTAGCATTACGCTTACTGCTACCGGAGGAACATCTTATCAATGGTTAAGAAATGGCGTTACAATAACTGGGGCTTCCGCCTCAACATATTCAGCTACATTGAGTGGCACTTATACTGTTACAATTTTTAATAATAGTTGCAGTGCCTCTGCATCTAATCAAGCGGTACTAACCTCAGGCATACCTTCAGGTACAATATCACCATCTTCTTCTGTACTTTGTCCGGGAAGTAGTATTGTACTTACTGCTACCGGAGGAACATCTTATCAATGGTTAAGAAATGGAGTTTTAATATCTGGGGCTACTGCCTCAACCTATGTAGCAACATTAATTGGTACTTATAGTGTTACAATTTTTAATAATGGTTGCAGCGCTAGTGCATCCAATCAGTCTGTAATAACTGCGGGCACAATACCTACGGGTACAATATCGCCAGTCTCTGGTGTTCTTTGCACGGGAAGTAGTATTACACTTACTGCTAATGGAGGAACATCTTATCAATGGTTAAGAAATGGTGTTTCAATATCTGGCGCTACAGCTTCAACCTATGTAGCAACATTAAGTGGTGCATATTCTGTTACAATTTTTAATAATGGTTGCAGTGGCTCTGCCTCTAATCAAGCAATACTAACGTTAGGCTCACCTTCAGGCACAATATCTCCATCCTCTTTTGTACTTTGTCCAGGAAATAGCATTGCTCTTACTGCTACCGGAGGTACATCTTATCAATGGTACCGAAATGGTATTGCAATATCTGGAGCTACCACCTCAACCTATGTAGTAACATTAAGCGGCACATATTCTGTTACAATTTTTAATAATGGTTGTAGTGTTAGTGCATCAAATCAGGCTGTAATAACTGCGGGAACTACTCCTGCTGGAAGTATATCGCCGTCATCTGCTTTTCTTTGTACGGGAAGTAGTATTGTACTTACTGCCACTGGAGGTACATCTTATCAATGGTTAAGAAATGGTATTGCAATAACTGGCGCTACCTCCTCAACCTATGCAGCAACATTAAGTGGAACATATACTGTTGCAATTTTTAATAATGGTTGCAGTGGCTCTGCATCCAACCAGGCCGTAATAACTGCGGGCACAACTCCTACGGGTACAATATCACCAGTCTCTGGTGTTCTTTGTACGGGAAGTAGTATTGTACTTACTGCTACCGGAGGTACATCTTATCAATGGTTCCGAAATGGTGTTGCAATATCTGGAGCTATAAGCTCAACCTATGCAGCAACATTAAGTGGTACATATTCTGTTACAATTTTTAATAATGGTTGTAGTGCTAGTGCATCAAATCAAACTGTAATAACCGCAGGAACAGCACCTACGGGTTCAATATCGCCGTCCTCTGGTATTTTATGTACTGGTAGTAGCATTGCGCTTACTGTTAACGGGGGTACATCTTATCAATGGTTCCGAAATGGTGTTACAATAGCTGGAGCTACCGCCTCAACCTATGCAGCTACATTAAGTGGTACTTATACAGCTACAATTTTTAATAATGGTTGCAGTGGCTCTGCCTCTAATCAAGCTACAATAACATCAGGAGTGTCTCCAGCTGGCCTAATTAGTCCTGTATCTGGGAATATTTGTGAGGGTAGTTCACTTGCACTCTTTGTATCGGGAGGGGCAAGCTATCAATGGTATTTGAATGGTTCGCCTATTACAGGTGTTTCGGGTTCAACATATGCTGCAACAATTGCAGGTACTTACAGCGTTAAAATATTTGGTTCTAATGGGTGTAATGCTTTTGCTGGCAACACATCGTTTCTTTCTGTCACTCAAAGACCAACAGCAAGCTTTAGTTTTGATAATTATTGTATTAATACTCCAATTAATTTTGTTAACACAAGTGATACTTCAAATAGTACTCCTGTTAGTTATCAATGGATTTTTGGCGATGGTTCAACATCTAATATTGCATCACCTGTTCATACATTTTCATCACCTGCCAATTATAATGTAAATATGACTGTCAGGTCTGTTTTATGCCCAAGCTTTATTTCTACAATAACCAAAACTGTATCAATTGCACCATTTGTTCCCAATCAACGATATCCAAGTGTAAATGCTTTAGCCAACAATTCTTTAACATTAAATGCAAGAATTTTTAATGGAGCTATGTATACTTGGATACCAGCAACAGGTCTTAATAATAGCTCAATAAATAATCCAGTTTTTAATTATAATCAGGAGCAGCAGTATCTAATAAAAATAAAAGCTCAATCTGGATGTGTTATTACAGATACACTGAAAGTAAATATGTTTAATCAAAGCGATATTTTTGTTCCTCAAGGTTTTTCGCCCAATGGAGATGGGAAGAATGACCAATTGATACCTATTCTGGTTGGAATGAGAGAGCTAAGAACATTTCAAATTTATGATAGATGGGGCCAGCGTATTTTCTCTACTAATATTATAGGAGTTGGTTGGGATGGTAAATATAGGGGCGTAGACCAGCCTATTGAAACCTATACATGGATAGCTGAGGGAATAGGGATTGGTGGTAATCTAGTAAAAAGGTCTGGTGGTGTTGTATTGTTAAGGTAGCTGTGAGTTAATTTCAACTGTTATTTTGACTATTTGGGGTTTGGGGCGAAGCTCCAAAGGGTACTATTGTCTGCTTACATACCCATTCTTTTCTTTTTCTCTTGTTCATTGTAATAGATTAGGTAGCCGGCGGTAATGACAACCATGCCCATTCCAATCTCCCACCGATATTGCCAAAGAAAATCAGATAATGCAAATTCTGCTTGTGGCAGTGGGGTTGAATTAGTTAGCGGTGATAGGCTAGGTGATTGAATGATTGTAGCATTGGCGGCAGCCGGTGCGAATTTAGGAGTAAAAGCCTGAGTGGATATCGCGCTCCCGGTAGACAGTTGTATAGGCGCAGGAGTCGTGCCAAAGAACATTTCTTTCTGTGTAAGCGGGATATATTGGGCTATCATTTTATTTTCTTTTATAGATGTAATAAAATTCCATTTTTTCATCAATCGGCTCATATCCATAATTTAAACACCAAAATATTTTTCTTCCCGTTTTGGTACTTTTCCCAGTAAAAGAAACTGCTTCCAAATCCAAACCCTCATAATTAAAAAATGTTGCTGAAATGTATTGAAGCTTATTTTGATGCATGTATTCATATAGCTTTGCTAATTTATTTTCATTTGACTTAATTCTGTCATTCAGCTCCTTCAACTGCTGACGGTTTAACTTCCCTTTTTCATTATTGTGTTTCACCTGGACGGCCCTGTTGAGATAGACATGATTTTCCCTTGTAGGCACAAATTTCTTGCCTGTAGCAGGACATTCTCTTTCAGGATATGGGATAATTATTTTTTTCATTATCTAGGTTTTTTCTTTTTTGGATTTCTATATTTTTGGCTTTCAGTGCTGACATAAGTGGAGGCCACTATTTGTTTATCTGATAGGCTAGTGCTTGGATTGGATAACATCCATTGCTCCAATTTGTCTCTGTCAAAAAATATTTTTTTGCCATTGGGTTTAGAATAGGGTATTATCTTGCCACATAAAAGTTTATACAAATAACTCTTCTTGTATCCGAGATATTCGCAAGCCTCATCCAAACTAAGTACCTTTTTTATAAACATATATCATGTCGCATTTACTGGAATGTAAAAATGATAATGTTATGTTAGAATGAGGCATTAAAAATGCGATCCTTTTAGTAAATTGAGGTCGAAAAAACCTTATAAACCATTGATTTTACTGTGTTCTCATGGAGAAAGGGTGGGGTCGCAAAAATTTTGAAATCCTATATATTCTTTCAGTAATATGTCAATTTCACTGTAACCTGAACGTGGTTTATTGTTACTATCAAATTTTCCTAGTCGGTGCACCACGCTCGCGTTGAGCGCCTTGACTGAAAAATTAGGACATATTTTACTGAAAAAATAATAGGCTTTGTATTTCGACTTTTTCCAAAATATTCTGTTTCTCGGCATTGCCTGTTGGCCGTTTAGACATTTAAAAAAATCATCGAAGGGTTTATTGCTGATATATTTCCCGGTAATCAGTTTGTTGTAAAGTGACTTTAGGTCTTTCTTATTAATAATTGATATCAAAGGTGATTCAGCAGACTTTTTTGTTCTAAGGGTAATATTCCTGTTTTTATGGCTTTCGGATTCCAAAAAAACCAGGAATCTTTCATAGATAATGTTTATTACTGAATTAGTAATTGTTTCTCCAGGTTCATTATAAGGCTCTTTCAATTTTGGATTCTCCTTGTCGTAGAGAAGAATACTGGTCGAGTTGATTTTGTTTTTCTGGGCGGTTCTGATTAGATTTATAAAGTGCTGTTTGAAATTTATATTATCTAATTTTCTTTTGTCAATATCATGTATTATTGGACAAGAATATATATTTTGAGTGCACTTTCTGTATTTCTCAATTTGTGTACCATAATTAAATGAGTTTTTAACAGCTTTAAGATTGGCATACCATTGCATGCATCTTAAGTAAATGGAGTAGCTTAAATTATTAAGACTACTGTATAAATCTATGGCAATGCGGTTGCTGCACAGCTCATTATATTCCTTAGTGCTTAACAAAGGTTCATACAGAAATTCCAGGAGCACTTTCCCCTTTCCGAATCTGTTAACTATTGATTCAACACCATTTTCATCAACAACTTTTTGTTGCTTAATAAAAGGATAATAAAGTGTGATTTTTCTTTTCTTTGTTAAGTCTAGATTGTCACTAAACAATATGTCATAGGGGTAATTATAATCCATGTTCATTGATTTATATATCAATATTGATTTTGCTGGTTGCTTTCTCCTTCATTTCCGCAGCAGTATTTACATAACGCTGAGTATATCGTAGTGAATTATGGCCAAGTAGTTTGGATGCGGTCAATATATCCACTTCATTAAAAATCAGGTTGGTGCCAAAAGAGTGGCGGCCATTGTGCCAGGTGATGTACTTTGGAATCCCAGTTCTTTCAACCCAGGCCTTTAATGTTTTATTGCAACCATTAGAAGAAGGCAGCGTAAATATTTTTAATGTTGGTTTGTCTGCTATGCCCAGTA
>Ga0209190_1000059_pt1 | contig 74176 bp, 66 predicted proteins | sample M_140205_XF_Meta_FD_187315 | JGI IMG/M metagenome (GOLD analysis project Ga0209190, IMG submission 187315) | Freshwater microbial communities from Lake Montjoie, Canada to study carbon cycling - M_140205_XF_MetaG (SPAdes) (version 2) | ecosystem: Environmental > Aquatic > Freshwater > Lake... | reverse complement strand
TAAGGTTGAAACCAAGGTAACGATTACCTTTGATTCTATGGCTTGTTGATCTCAATCTCGGATAGTTATCCCTTAACTTAATGGCCGTGACCCCGTACCAATGATTTACCTAAACGGATTACGACTCACTGTCGTCACCCGTCTGCTGTACCTTCCCTTGCAGAAAGCTACGATAGATCTTCTCTATTTTTTCCCGTGCCCAAGGAGTCCGTCGAAGAAAGCTAAGGCTCGACTTGATTGAGGGATTATCGATGAACGAATTGATCGGAAGCTGCCGAGCGAGCCCATCCCATCCAAAATGCTCGTACAGCTCGGTCAGGATCATTTGAAGCGTTTTACCCTCAAGGGGGTCTTTGCTCCCTCTGTGCGGAGATTCATTCATAACGATGATGCCTTGTGCGTCGCGTTCAGTGGCTGCAAGCGCCGTAGTGATACACCGTGTATCACGTTATTACGAAATAAACATAATCTCGACATTTACCGTATAAGCATTGATGCGGTGTCACTTCTGTTCCACTACTTAGCTTGTCCCCTAGTGTTCTTCTGGTAGGCTAAAAACGGTAATCTGGGGGACTAGAACAACTTTTATACAACTTTCTGCGACCTGATGACCCCTTAGGGCCTTTATTACAATGTCGCTAGCGCAGATCAGTTACTTTCGGAAAGTGAATTGACCTTCCTATCCTTAGGAATCGCCCACCTGAGCATTTATACCTAGCCATTCTGGAGAGTGGCGTTCCCAGCGCTTCGCCGCATCGTGGACCAAAAGTGACCCCGTACCAAATATTTAGCAAACGGGCTCAGCGGGTCATGAAGCTCTAAGGGCTTAAGCCTGTTTGATGAGCACGGGTTCCAAACAAGCAACACGATGTGGGACAACCAGAGGCTCACAAACCCGCGAGCCAATTATTGACAAGCAGAACTTGGATTAATCTGTCGGCAGAGAATTCTATATTTCTCTGCTTCTTCGCTGCGGCTAAGGGCTAGAGAAACTCTGCTTGCTACTTCGTATAATTGAGCGCTCCTAAACGTAGTAGCCAAAGCACTTGTTATTTGCTTTAAAGCATCTTCTTTGCGACCTGTTTCTAGATATGCAAGTGAGAGAAAAATTCTCGCTTCTACGCCAGGCCTAGTATGAAAATTACTTTCTGCCAGTTGGAGAAGTTTTTGCTTATTCGCTGTATCAGTTAAATAATGCTCTAAGGCGTGCCCGCTTGCAGATTCTGGGAAGCTTTTAAGTTGCTCCTCCCAAAGAACTTCCGCTTTTTCAGAAAGCGCCTTTGATTCAGATAGTCTGCCTAATGATTTATAGCACTCGGCAAGAGCATCCATGTACTGTGGCAATCCAGTTTCCTTAACGACCTCTTCGTATAAAGGCACAGCTTTTGCCAAGTCGCCTTTAAGAGTATGTGTTTCAGCTATGTGTTCCCTAACTAACCACCAACCAGGAAAAATTGAATCAGCTTCGCCGAGCTCTTTTAAAGCCTCAGTGTAGCGTCCCTGCTCCATCATTAGAATACCTAGCTGGAGTTTTATCCAAGCTCGGGTCTTAGCATCTTCTGAGCGGGTCTCATTAAGCGCTTGTAGAAATAATGCCTGTGCTTCGCCAACTCCACCAGTATGAGCATAATAAAGAGCCAAATCAGTGCGACATGTTCCTGGACTTAAGTTCTCACACTCCCTATAACCAGCCAGTGCTTCTGCATATCGTCCTTGCTGAAAAGCAATGTTGGCACGAAGGGAAATCAAAGCTATCTGGCTCTTTCCTTTCATCAATACTTGCTTAGACATGGCATTTATTAACTCTTCAGCTTTTGCTAAGCGATGAATAGAATAGTTAGCCCTAGCAGCAGTGATAAACGGCCCGCTACCTTTTGGAGCTATAGCAAATGCTTGCCCTAGAACCTTTTCAGCAGCGGAGAAGTCCTGAAGATTATTTGTTAAGCCAGCACGCTCTATATAAAGACCAGCAAGTCTTTCTCTTACTAGCCAATCATCGTCTCTTCCGACGAGCAATTGTTGAAATGAGTCAATGCGGATAGATAGATCTCCTAAGAGATCCTTGTATGTAGAGACCTTCCCCGCAAGGGCATTCGTGCCAGTGGCAAAGGGCAAGTCGAATATCACTGCGAGGACGGTCAAACAAAAGAAAAGCTTAACAGTGAGAGATTTCATATGAGTTATCGGGATTTTCCGATCGAATTTGTAATGACATGCTCAAAAAAATATTCTTACTGGAGGAGAAGAGACCTCGCCTCCAGCAAGAATATAAACATCTATGGCAGATGCGGTGCAGCCAAGTAAGGGAAGCTTGACTCAAACTCGACATCATTGGCTGCTGGGTTAAGTGGAATATCAGCCAATGTTCTGAGAGTTTGGCCCGGAACACTTAAGTCCAATAATGCTGCTGCTATCGTAAGATCCACTACCTGGTCAGTTAAGAGCCTACCGTTAGGGTAAGAGCTAGGCAGGTCAGGATTATAACGGATAACATCTGGAACAAGTACTGGTCCTGCTTGAGCCAAGGATGTCGCAATAGAGGCAGGAACTAAGCCAGCAGCCCTAAGATCGTCATCTAACGCTGCATGTAAATCCGTAACACTCTTTATAATTTCTCCAACCCACATTCCCTGCGCATCTTCAATCGGATTGCTTGCATTATACAAGTTTCTAACGGGGGCTTGACCCAGTCCCGCAGAGGCTGCGATCCCCACAGTTCCTGCTTCAACCGCTCCATGTCGATCTATTTGCGTATATGCCGACGGAGCATCTGTAGCAAAAGCAAACTCAGTAGATGTATCTAAGTCGTCACCACCGCTATTGCAAGCAAGCAAAAAAGACAACATTGAAAAAACACCAACTCTAAAAAACAATTCTCTATTTCTTTTAATATTCATTATTCTTCTCCAATTTTGATTTATTTACGTGCTGAGCTTATCCAGAAACGAAGTGAGCTAGTGCCACTGCGCATCGCAGCAGTATTGATTTCCATCGCAAGTGCGGTGACGTTAAGGCCGGATAGTATGCTTCGATCGTTACGAATGCTTAATGTGCCTGTAGCAAGAGTGTCTAGATATCCCTGAACATCAAAAAAGAAAGGCTCATCGGCGTGTCCTGACCAAACTCTAGTTCCTGCTCCTCCGCTAAGTATGGTTTCAACCGGCCCACTGATAGTGCCAGTACTCCCAGGAAGATTTTCTACCTGCACACCCCAACCACCTTGAGCATTCTGTGCAAAGCGCCAGCGTACCTGAAAATCCACAACGTTATCTTCGTTGTTGTCTATGTTTAATGTATATAAAACATTCGCATTATAAATTGCTTCTGCATCTGGCTGGGGTCGGCTATCATTAAACCCGCCCCAAGCGATAATCGCTGTAGTTTCATTGTCTCCGCTGTCAAAAATATACAGGTCCGTCAAATCTACACTCGCGTCAAGCTTAACAAGAGGTGATTCGTCGTGGTCTGATGCAATAGAAAGGCTTGGAAACACGCACAGAGCGCCAAAGACCAAAGCGAGTGAAGACAATCTCATTCGCGTTTGTAATATATTACGCATTGATTCTACTCCTAAAATTAGGTAAAAATAAAAAAATTATCTGCTTTTTGTAAATTACATTAGTAAAGCTTTAAATCTAGTTTTAAACTCGTTTGCGCTTACAAATAACTAACGGCGCAAAGCCGGAAAACTTGAGCAAAATAGGCTAATAAAATATTATTTGTAATTAAGGCTCATCGCGTAATCGAGGACAAACATTAGTATGGGGTTTCTTCTGTTCAACTACTTAGCTTTTTCCCAAGTGTTCTTCTGGTAGGTTAACAACGGTAATCTGGCGGGCTAGAAACAACTTTTCTACAACTTTCGGCGACCTGAGGACCCCTTAGGGCCTTTATTACAATGTCGCTACCGCAGATCACTTAATTGCGGAAAGTGAATTGAACTTCCTATACATCACAGGGCGCTGATAGGCGACTAAGAATCCCGAATCTTCCATAACACCTCTAAAACACACTTATTCTTCTGTGGGCCTGCAAACATGGTGATATTGATATTATTCACGTTTTTTGTAGCATTCTTAATCGGCTGTTTTAACGCTTGGCCTTTGTCTCAGGTGTTACGATGGGTCTTCATCCTTCCGGCGGCGATAGCGTCGTTTTTTGTAGCATTCTTCAGCGGCATCGCGCTCAGAAGCAATGTGAATTTTTTTAATTTCAAATTTTGTTTTGACGATGTTGAAGTCCGCTTCTGCACACAATCTGATGATACCGCCTTTATCGCGCTGATTGCTTTGAGTGGGGCTTTGGCTGCGGCCCTTGTCATGATAACCTGCGTATTGCTCGCTCCAACACACAAACGTCAAGTTGCTATCTTAACATTCGTGTTGGGCGCCATGAGTGCAATACTTATGTCAATGTCTATGGGACCATGGGGTTTAGTAACAATCGTCCCTGCGATCGTTTCAGGCGCAATCGTTCTTGCCATGCTACTGCGAAAGCTTCCTCCGCTATCGCTGCCTAACACCTCGCTGGAACGGCCGCGTGAGAGATAAAGTACCAAGCACAAACGTCGACGCGCGCGCCGCTCAGCCCAACATTATGCGTAAGGTATGGGATGACGAAGGTTTACGGACTGACTCTGTTGATTAATTCGATTGTTCTTTTGCTTGTCTCAGTTGTACGGATGTTTGCAATCGTAATTAGCTCACAATCAACGTCACTGCCGGTTAAACAAAGCATTGTAAAGCAAGTATTGGTACGGGGGTTACTTCTGTTCCACTACTTAGCTTGTCCCCTAGTGTTCTTCTGGTAGGTTAACAACGGTAATCTGGCGGGCTAGAAACAACTTTTCTACAACTTTCGGCGACCTGAGGACCCCTTAGGGCCTTTATTACAATGTCGCTACCGCAGATCAGTTACTTGCGGAAAGTGAATTGATCTTCCTACCCTTTACGCCTACAGGTAGACTTCTCTACGGTGCCCAATTTTCACAACATCGACTGTTCGTATTAAATCATTAATTCCGTATACCACGCGATAGTCCCCTTGGCGGATTCTATATCGATCTTGCCCCGAAAGTTTTTGACTGCCTACAGGTCTTGGATTTAGGGCAAGTTGCCAAACTCTCTTCACTATTAGCTGAGCAATTTTTTTGGGAATGTCCTCCAGCTCTTTGATAGCCGAAGGCTTGATGGTAATTTTATATTCTGCCACGATCTTTGAGTTTTTTAACTGCATCTTCAAAAGGGATACTCTTTTCTCTTGCACGCTCCTTAAAAGCCTCAAGGTCTTCCGCGTCCTCACCTAAGCTACCGCGGATTGCTTCATTAATAAGTTGAGACACAGTACGTTCAACTTCCAGAGCCTTGAGTCTTAGGGCTTTATGTAGATCCTCTTCGATATATACAGTAGCTCGTTTTGTTGCTTCTCGTGCCATTCCAATATTATAGACGTTCTGACGCTTTAACGTCAAGGAGTTTAAGCTGCGTATAGACAAGCATTGGTAGGGGGTCACTTCTGTTCCACTACTTAGCTTGTTCCCTCGTGTTCTTCTGGTAGGTTAACAACGGTAATCTGGCGGGCTAGAAACAACTTTTGTACAACTTTCGGCGACCTGAGGACCCCTCAGGGCCTCTATTACAATGTCGCTAGCGCAGACCAGTTACTTGCGGAAAGTGAATTGACCTTCCTAAGGAATCGCCCACCTGAGCATTTATACCTAGCCACTCTGGAGAGTGGCGTTCCCAGCGCTTCGCCGCATCGTGGACCAAAAGTGACCCCGTACCAATGATTCTCAACACCAGGCACACAGATTACTGCGCTGCAGCGCTATCCCGAGCCAACAACACGCTCGCCACAGAGCCAAAGAACGATTCGACGCGTTCGCGCCAGCTGAGGCGGCTGAAGCGTTCGTCATAGACGTCGCACACGGCATCCTGCCCGCGATGAGAGACCCAAGCGCTATCCAGCTCCTCTAAAATTGAGGGGCCGTACACCCGCCCAAGGCTTGCCTCAAGCACCTTCTTGTTGGTGATGAGGCTGGGATCCTTTAGCGGGGCATCCGAAAAATAGGTGTTAAGAAGGGGCGAGATATCAACCCGCTCGGCGATCTTCGCGATCACCCCCGCCATTCTGCTCCAGCCGTTGATGCTGACCTCCGTGTGATTGGGTTTTTGTGCGATCACCTGGTTGAGGAATTCAGTGACTCCCTCGTTTAGCCATGTGTGGCTGTCGAGCTTGCCGTCGTAAGCGCAAAGCCCGTACCGTTCCCACGAGAAGCTTTCGTTGATGGCTGTGGTGAGGGGATCGGCGCCCCGTTCCGCGCCGACTAACTGTGCGATTGTTGGAGCCAAGCCTGAGGCAGCGTGTAGCAGCTCATGCCGCAGGATCGGCTTGTAATCGTCGGGGCACAGGTCATCACTTACAAAGATAGAGTGCGAAAAGCATGAGCAGAAAGCGATATCGGAGTGCGACTTGCTCAGAAGCGGGTCGAAGACCTCCAGGTGCAACGCATCGAGCCGCTTTTGGATATCCCCTAAGGGAAGGTCGAGGGTACGCAGTTTAAGTTGTGACTGAAGAGACGAGAGCCCCTGCAGGATCTCCTTCTTAAGCTCGGGGACAAGGGCGCTGATAAGACTTCGGTTGCTCTGCTGCCGGATCTCTCGCTCGACCAGCAGCCTGCGCAGCTCCCTGTTCGGCACCTCGTCCAGATTCGTGATAAGATTGCTGATAGATCTCCTGATACGGTCATCCGCAGGGAGGTAGCTGTTTCTTGGCAGTAGCTTATTGACAGCAGGAAAGAGCTCTTCCTCGCGCAGGGCAGGCTCTATGAGCGCCACGAGGCTATGGAAGCAATTCTCACAGGTAGCGATCACATGCCGCCACGCAGGAACGTCAACAGGAGCTAATGGCAGGCTGCCGCGCGATAGATCAACTGAAGCCTCATGGCTGTGCGCAGCTTCGCGCCGAAACGCACACCCAAGCTCATAGTCCTCACGCTCAAGACGCCTGGCAGCCTTGAGTCGATCCCCGTTGAGCAGCTCCTCTCGAGAGAGGCCCTGCTTCTCAGTGGATGAAAGCTTGGAGAGATGCTCTCGGACTTTGTAATGGAGGGAACCTTCTGTCATGCATTAGTCCACTATGCCGAGCGCCTCACTTACTGGTGTCATACAATATTATGGCTAAGTGATGGAAAAGTGTGACTTAAGTACCGAATACTCGGTAAGGCTAACTATATAAAGGACCGCACATGGATAATGGAGCAGGTTTATGAGCCTCAATCATTGGTACCAATGCCCAACATCAAACTTCGGCATGTAGTTGATCTTATTATCCATAAATATATGCCGTTCGCGTTAGTTAGGATCGCTCTCGTCTCGCTATTTCGAATGTTTTTTCAAAATAGCTAATGGGATAAGGGCTTTTTGCCGACTATTTTGGTAACAGAGAAAATTATCGTTGGAGGCCCTGTATGAATAAAGCAACTCGAGGCGCGCTGCTATTTGCATTCCTCATCGCTTCCACCACCCAATCGGCGCAAGCGCAGCAATGCGATGCATCCACTCAGAAGACGCTAATAGGGTGCCTTGCTTCTGCGGCCGATTCATGTCTCTCTAACGTAACAGCATGCACCGGCGAGGACGCCTCGGAAGAGAACATCATCTTGGGTCTCAAAGATAGGCTAGTAGCCTCGTGTTGCAGTAAATCCACGTTAACGAAAAAGCAAGCATGCCTAAATAAGCAGCAATTTTTGCTGAAAGCTAGCCGCAGCTTTTTAGGAAGCACCGTTGTCTTTTCGTTGAACGAGACCGTCAAGACTCTCCTCTCCTCCCTGAAATCTGGTGGAAATTGCGAATCAAGCAGTCCGCCTTTTTTTATCACCGCGGTTCAGTTTTCCCCCGTTGTAGAACTCAACGGCAATAGAGAAGATATCACTGTCACCTATCAAGGGTCGCCAAAGTTTCCAGTGAGCCTTGTGTATGACTTAAATCCAGTGTACGGCCGGAGCGAAGGATCAACGACATGTGCACCTTACTTGCCTTCCTATTTTAATTGCATAACCGTCACTCAGGAATTTGCCACTGCACCGACTAATAAGCGCCTGACTCTTTCAGGAGCCCAATATTGCGATGGTAGCCCTGGATTTGATGTATATTTTGACTACGTTGTTTATCTAAGAGATGCGGACGGAGTCGAGACGCCTGTAGAGCCGGCGCCCTTCACCTGTAACGTGCCTTAGTAAGTCAAAAAAGCGCTCCTGATAGGAGCCGACGTGCGCCACAGGTGTAGGCTAAGCAACCCGAGTCGCTGTTAACCATGTAGCCGGGAGTGATCATTGGTACGGGGTTACTCCTGCTCCATCAACCGCGCAAAACATCGCGCAACCTCGTTTCTACCATAATTCATAATTTGAATAATCATTGGTACGGGGTCACGGCCATCAAGTTAAGGACTCAAGCGCCCACAAGTGGTGTTTAGTTCCCCCGCCATCAAGCTGAAATTAAGCCTGATTAGAGTGCGGCTATGCTGCTCAGCTCTCTTAACTTAATGGCCGTGACCCCATACCAAATATTTAAAGAGGAAGAGCCTAGGTGGAGCCTATCTGGAAAAACAATCCGATAAAGACGTTAAAATCTGACTGTCTGTGTATCCGAGAATACCGTAATGGCCGGCCTGTTCAGATTCTAAAAGCTGGAATGAGGATGCGCCCCTATATGCATCTCTGAGACGAAGCGAGTGTTGAAACGGAATGACCGTATCACGATGACCATGCGCAGCAATAACGCAGGTATCCTTAAGCTTGGCGATATTCTTAAGGGAGGGAAATTCATACCAGAGGAAAGGCGAAAGGTATCCAAAGAATGGCATCTCTCGCACAATATCAGTGAGGCTGGTATAGGGGGAAAGAAGTATAAGCGCCTTAGGATTAAACGTAGCGGCGACATGGGAAGCGATGCCCGTACCTATGGAGCTTCCAAGCACTACCATATCCTTAGCATCTATACCCTCCTCCCGACGCGCGAGCTCAAACGCCGCCTCTCCGTCCTCATAGAGACCTCTTTCCGATGGCCATCCGGAGCCCCTCCCGCTATAACCACGGTATTCCACCGAGTAACTCCCGATTCCAGCCGAAGCTAACCAACGCTGCAACGGTACAAACGAAGCAACATTGTCTGCATTACCGTGGAAGAGTATCGCGACCCGTTTGCCAGCTTCCGGGGACTTCATACGCCATACCACAACATTGGTACCGTCTTGCGAGGTGATAGTAAGGACATCAATTCCTCTTGGTGGATGATTCTCACCTTGAAGGATTAGTGACTGTACAAGTCCGGGAAAGATCTGAAGCTCCTGTGTAAGAATGAAAAATAGGGAGACTACCAACGTTGCGACAACCAAGCGCCTGCCAATGGCAACAAACTTCCGAGGCAAACGAGAGCGTACCGTAGTTGATTGAGGTACTGGTGTCATACAAGTATTATGGCTAAGTGACGGAAAAGTGTGACTTAAGTACCGAATACTCGGTAAGGCTATATATACAAAGGACCGCACATGGATAATGGAGCAGGTTTATGAGCCTCAATCATTGGTACCAATGATTTTATACAACTATCCTAAAGAGGGCCGCGGTTATAATCAGGAAGCTGAAGGTGCTCGGTAAACGGGCTGAGATGTTGTTTACTTGACCCGCCCCATTTATCGTAAATGATTTGACAATGGTTGGTTTTACGGTAAGGCTACCGCCACGCTTGTCAACCTGCCAGGCGTAATAAACCTAGTGAGCTATCACTTAACAAAGGAGGCCCCTTGAGAGAGCGTACGACCTTATCACCAATAAAAATCGTGCTCAGCACATTAGTTGTAGCTGCCATAGGGTGTGGGGGCGGAAGCGATGAATCCTCCGGCATAAATGCGGCTGTTTGCAGCGCTATCGGTTACAGCAAGTCGCTCAAGGTGGCAGCTGGTGAGCAGTGCCTTGTGGAGAGCAGTGGCGACACCTCCTCAGTGGTAAAGCTGTTCCTCATCGATGATGACGATGGCAGCCTCGTCGGAAGTTGCACCGGCACGGTGATCTCGCCCACGGCGGTTCTGACAGCAGCGCACTGCTTTCAATCGGCTGACTCCGCTTTCGTAAGAGTGGTGGCGAACGGAACAAAAGTAGACGTGCCTTCGTCACGAGTAGTGACACATCCTGGATATTTCCTCGGCTCTGAAGGTGTGTTTTTCAACGACGTAGCGATAGTTCATACGTCGTCGCAGTTGCCAGCTCCCGCGGTGCCGATACTGCGGTCGAGGGCTCCGGAGGTCGGCCAGATCTCGATTGTGGCCGGCTACGGGCAAATAGAGAATAGTGGCCCTGCGGTCGAAGATGTTGTTGCAGGTCGCGCGGTAATCCGCATCGTTACCGACAATCATATTCGTATTGACTTTCGGGGATGGGAGAGTCATCCCTGCCAAGGCGACTCGGGTGGGGCTCTATTCATTGAAGATGATAGCGGCTTAGCGATCGTTGGTGTTGTGTCACAGAGTGATCCGAGTGTTTTGGAGGAGCAGGTCTGCTCGAAGGGCGATATGACGCTCTACGCGAACACTCAATCACCGGATATATCCAATTTTATAACCTCGCAGGTCCCTGAGGTTGTAGTTAGGTAGACGAAAAGGGGAAGCGGACGAAAAGGTGTTTATCTCTTTTTCGTCCGCGTTCCTTTTCGTCAAACAGCAGTGCTAACCTCGCGCCCGTTAGCAAGCGGCAAGGCTTCCGTTCCGAGTGATCATTGGTACGGGGTCACGGCCATTAAGTTAAGGACTCAAGCGCCCACAAGTGGTGTTTAGTTCCCCCGGCAGCAAGCTGAAATTAAGCCTGATTAGAGTGCGGCTATGCTGCTCACCTCTCTTAACCTAATGGCCGTGACGCAGTACCTGTATTTGATGTCTCTTAGCCCAGGCGCTCATCCACAATTCGTGGCGTCTTTCCCGCGATGGTGGTGGGGATTGAGCCCCGCTTGACTACTTCGATGACCAGCGCGCCTCCGTCTTCAAGCGCACGAAGCGCTGGCGCGCTCCCCAGCAGCGCAGCGCGCACCGTCTCAGCCGAGACACCTTCCCCCTCAAATAGGATCTTAACCTGGTCCGATTTGTTAAGACACTGAACGCGAATCTGGAACCGTTCACCAATCCCCGGCACATCACGGACAGCAGCCACCACTTGGTCAGCACTCAAAGAAAAATCGCCAATGACTACCTCAAGTTCCTCAACTCTCCCCTCTAGTTCAATTACGGGGAGCGCAAGGCCGCAGCCGCACGGAGAATCAACGCGACGCACACGGTCTCCCAAGTGGTAGCGTATGAGCGGCTGTATACGCCGGTGTAAGTGTGTGACTAGGATCTCTCCCTCGTTGGCGGGCATGCCACTTACTGGATCGACGATCTCAATAAAAACATCTCGCGTGAGAACATGATACCGCTGCGTCCGACGGAGCGCCTCACACTGCACCCCAAGCGTGCCGCACTCTACATTCCCATACACGAGTGAGATCTCAGCCCCAAGCGCCTTCTCCATAAAGGCCCGCGTCTCAGGAAAGAGCGTCTCGCCGCCGCACAGCACGGATGGAATCGGAGGCAGCCCGCCCTCTATCAGTCGCACCAGCGTTGAGGGCGCACTGATAATAGCTGTGGGGCGTAACCAGGTGAGGAGCTTCACCTGCTCATCAACATCAAGAGGCAGCGTCGTCCCAAGGGGAAGGAGCGTTGCACCGAGCTTCTCAATAGCCTCATGCGCCGCAATCCAGGCGGCCAAGAGAGCGCCGGGAGGAAAGATATTTGCTATGCGGTCATCAGCCGTGAATCCAGCGAGCCGCATCGCCATCGCAAGTCCCTCCGAAACGCGGTGCTGGTCGGCGAACTCACGATGAACAATCTTCCGTGCCCCGCTTGTGGCAGATGTGCTGACGACTACCGAGCCGCGGGTGGGTCCGGTGAGCAGATCTCCGGTGCCGTCTGCGTTGACGTACCGTCGGATGTCATCGCCGGTTAAGATCGGAAGCGAGTAAAAGTCGTCCCAGCTCCGCACAGTACGAAGGGTGCGGGCATAAAAAGGGCTGTGTTCGACAGCATACGCGCATAGGTCAACTATGCTACCAAGCACCTCTTCGTTTAGAGTTGGCACTTTAGCGAGTTATCGATCCTCGCTGCACGCCAATGCTTCGCAGAAAGTCCTTGTTCTGGCGCACTAAGGCGTAGCACTGATCCTCAACGTTATCCTTCCCAGAGAGGTCTGGCATAGCTGGAACCGGTAGCCCAAGGTGTTGGGCGATGCTGCGCAGAAGGAGGTTGTTGTATGCGTGCAAGAAGCGGTTGTTCTCAAAGGGAGTTCCACTTGGCAGATCTGGCCGAGCAGGAAGAGGTGCTCCAAACTTGAGCGCAAGGTTCTTGTAGTCAAGTTGGCTGAGTAACGCTCGCACACTGTTGTCGCTAATCACGCCGTACTTTGGCAGCTCAGGCTGAACGTGCGTCAATCCCTCCTTCGCCATGATCTTCTCTTGCAGGACCTGCTCCTGTTTTAGCAGCATATTCACCTCGCGCAGCTCTTTTGCATCAGCGACCGACACCGCAATAGCAGGCATGAGAATTTCTTTCTCTTCAGCCAGGCATATCGCACTCCAAGACAGCATCAACGTGGATACAACAAGGACGACTTTTTTCATGGTAATCATTCTCCTAGACCGATTGCAAATGTAGGGAGTCGGTGATTCTATTTGCCAGAGCCTGTCAGGGGCGACGTGTATCACTCCCTCTCTTCAGTGGCTTATAGTGTAGGGGTTGAGGGGTGTCAAGACAAAGGATAAATGATAGGAAGATCAATTCATTATATTCAAATACCGGAGCTCCCAGGTGCTTCACCGTAAGATGTGAGGTAGTATGTTAGAAAGGGGTCTCCGACCATGAAACAGGGAACGCCACATCTCAGGGGCATCGTTATTCCGGAGTCAGAGCTTCAGCTCTCCTTTGCGCGTTCCGGGGGGCCGGGGGGGCAAAATGTTAATAAGGTTGAAACCAAGGTAACGATTACCTTTGATTATATGGCTTCTCATGCGCTCTCATGGGAGCAGAAGGGGCGCATAGCGCGGCATGTTAGGGTTCAAAGCTGTCTTAATGCTGATGGTATGATAGCTATTACCTCACAGCGGCACCGCAGCCAGCTCCTAAATCGGGAGGATGCGATTGAAAAGTTGCATGAACTTCTGCACGAGGTCACGCGACCTAGGAAGAGACGGATACCTACCAAAAAGACTAAATCGAGTGAACGTAAGAGGGTCGACAATAAGAGGTCGCGTAGCACCACTAAAACTAAGCGCCAAAAGGTTCGTTCCGATGAAGATTAGTATTATTGATTACAAAGCGCGTAACCACTCCGGCCTAAGATCATCTGGTAGCGAGATAGAGAGAGCTTGAAAGCTGCTGGGGTGCTGTAATCTTAGCCCAAAACTTACCAGGTGCAGATAGGGGGCTATAGCTCCGCCGTAGAAGTTATCGCCCAGGATTGCAACCCCCAGGGATGCCGCATGTACTCTGATCTGGTGCGTACGACCAGTTACCGGGAGCGCTTTAAGCACCGTTATCGGAAGACCCTCTGATTGAGTGCGATGAGAGAGCGAGAGGTGTGTAAGCGCTGATTGGCCGCTGTTATTTGAAACGGTACGGAGTACTGGATGTTGTTTGTCGCGTGCAATGGCGAGCGCTACGGTTTTAGTATCCCAGGGAACGTTGGCAGCCGTAGCAAGATAATAACTCTTCTCTACTGCGCGAGATTCAAAGGCTTTTTGCAGAGCTGCGTGCGCTCTCGAGTTAATGCTAACAACAACTAGCCCCTGGGCAGAAACATCAAGCCGCGAGGGCATATGAACACGCGTGTTGAAATGGTTATCGAGCGCTGCTTTAAGGCTATAGTGTCGCTGCTCCTTGGCCGGCATGCTTGAGAGCCCCGGTGGTTTGTATACGACCGCGATGGCATCATCGTGATATACGATTGAGCGTTCCTCAAAGCGCGGGAATATTGCAGCGGCCTGCGCTATCTCAAACTTCGGTTCGTAGTATTCAACCTTACATGGAAAGGGGAGCAGTTGATCCTCTATGATCTCTGCGCCATTGATATAGATCCCGCCAAAATCAAAACGCTCGGGCCAAGAGCTGTGCGAAATATGTGTAAGTTTTGTATGTAATAGTTCTAGTAACGATGCCGCACCATCAATTGTAGAGGAAAGGGTCCAGCACCAGTACTTGCTTCTCAAGGTATCAAAGATCCTATTAAGGTCTGGGGATCGTTGCTGACTGTGGTCGCTATCTTTAGTCATTGGCGCGTAGCTGCCGGCAAATTACAGTAGTGGGGGGCGATTAGGACTTCTTAAAAGCCTTGTACTTTTTAAGAGCGAGCTCAAGACGAGATAGGCGGTCTACAAGTTCCGCTGCTGGCAGGGTTGAGCTAAGTGCCTCACTGCGACTAAGGCCGAAGGCCTCTTCAAATTTAGAGAGGCTCTGCAGCAGTTCCGGAGTTAGCATGCGCGATATTTTAAAACGAGCCAGCTCCGTTCTCTCGGTTCTAATATCCACCAACTGTTGCAGGGGGCCCTGTTGATTAAGTTGGGCGGCGAAGGTTGGGTCTTCGACCGGGCAGTCTGGTATCGATGCCAGAGGTGATTGAGCGTTAGAGAGGAGCGCTGGGGTTACATTGGCAAAGATGATGTCACCTGCAGTATTAAAAGCCATAGCAGTGGCAACGCTGTCGTCTGAGAGTGAGGCGGGATCGACCGAGAAAGAGATATTATAGAGGGTATCGCCGACCTTCTCAATTTTCGTGTCTAATATCTGTTGAGAGTCCGTGGCTGAGAAAACAAGCCCGACCGCCTTTAGCGGCTCCGGCTTGGCCTCGACCTTGACCTTAATAAGCAGAGGGGCTCTGCCTGCATTCTGGGCTTGCGCGTTAACAGCACAACAGACCGAGATGATACTCAGCAACGCAACTAGGCGTCGTATTAATTTAGTATTAATAAGGGCAGATACTTTAGCTGACATCATAACCCCATCAGTGATTAATATTTGCCGATAAATTTTCTAGAATCTTGAGTGATGTTTCAAGATTAGTATTTTCGCGCTCAAGGGTCTTCGACTTTGAGATCAGGGTTGCCAGCATGATTTTAATCTTTGCGTTTGGATCATTCTTGGCAACGGCAACGCGGAAATTCTGGATACAGGGGCGTTTAATAGCGTATTTTGCTGAGGTACTGAGGGAGCCATCCGGTTGATGTATGATGAACTGATAGGTCATAGCGGCGAGTGGTGCTGGAACCTCTAGCATATACGTTGGCTGATCTAGCTTGTTGAGCGCACCGATAGGAAAGGCGATGTCCATAAAGCGACCATCGCGTGAGCCTACTAATCTAACCTTTGCCTCGACCTCTCTCGTATTAATGAGTTCAACCGAGATAGGCATAAGGGCACCTGCCATGGGGACCGCGCTTATTTCGGGTATACGGTGAGAGATCTCGTAGCGGAAGGGGCCCGTCTTCTCCTGTGCTGATAGTAGGGTGCTGCTATAAATGAGCAAAGCAGATACGGCGATTATCGTATGTATACAACTAGCCAAAGCTCTAGCTAGGCAGGTGTCATAGATAGTGGCCACATATTTTTTGATCATAGCGCTGAACTTACGAAACCTGTTTTACACTCCACGTTCCAGCTTCGCCGGTCAACGCATTAACGAATGTACCAGTTATTGTGTCGGATGACAGCACCCCAGTAAGATTAAGAATAACGCCATTGGTACGTATCACAAGGGTATTCTCTGGTGCTCCCTCCTCTACTTTAGATGATGACATGCTAGGAGACCACCCCTCTATCCCGACGATAACAGCGACCTGGCCCTTTGTAGGCAGTGATAGCAGGGTTAGGGGTGAGCGGATACCGGGAATAATCCCTTCGATAGCGCCCGAGTAGAGACCACCCGGGACTAAAGGGAAGGTTGCATCAGCGGAAATACCGAGGGAACTATCAGCTTGAAATGGAGACTCATCCCTTACTAGCGCCGGAGTAGGGGCCTCATTACTGTCAGCAGACTGGAAATAGGAGAAAAGCGTCGTGATTGAATCAAGTGAGAACGCTGGAGCGTGTTCAACTATGACGATTAAGGATATGGTCAAGAGAGCGGCGGCGAAACCAACGCCTACTAGCCGTTTTAGGCTCTGGAGATTGGAGTGTGGGGCTTGTTGTGGAGCAGGCAAACCTTTTTCGTTCTGCGTACGTGGTTTCGGTTCCAGTGCGTAGCGCTCCTGTTTTGGTGGGCTGCTGGAGTTGGGCGTGCCTGGTATCGTCCTAGTGTGTGTTGCTTTGCGGCTAGCTCTCTCAGTTTTTTGCTGAGAATCATTGGCGAGGATCTCTTTAATTCGAGCTAAATCTATCTCCTCGGTTAGTTGGGGGGTGCGTTCTCCGGTTTTGTAAGGAGCTGCCGTTTGCAGAGGTTCCTCAGGCGTATCATCGGATAAAAGATCATAGTCCTGCTCAGTCACGGCGTGCGTATCTTCAAAGATATCGGGTGTTGCTGGCTCGCTTTGCTTCTGATCGTTGTTAGAGATGCTTGAATCCCCTGCATTTGCTGCTAGTGCAACCTGGATAGATTCTTCAGTGCGGAAGTCTTGATTGCCAAGGGCGCGAGCAGCCTCAAGAGCGGTTTGGAATCTGTCGGTACTGTTGTATCGAATGAGCTTTGCAATTACATCTGAGAGATGACGGGGAAAGCCTGGATGAAGATCGTGCAGGGGCGCTATTGCACCGTCATCCCTGGCGTGTAGCTGTTCGGCTAGCGACAGCTTGTCAAATGGGTGAAATCCGGCAAGTGCCTCATAGAAACACAGCCCCAATGAATATAGGTCAGAGCGCTCATCGTAAGCTGTTCCATCGAGCAGCTCCGGTGGAAGGTACGATAGGGACCCAACTCCAGCCTTTAACTCATCAAGCTCTACTTCGTCTCCAGGCAGAAGTGCAAGCCCGAAGTCAGCCAGACGGATCTCCTGCTCGCTTATAACGAGGATGTTATCTAATTTTATATCGCGGTGAACCACGCCGGTAGCATGGATAAAATCGAGCGCTTCAAGGCACTGTTGGAGATAGCGCGCGCCCCTGGTAGATGAAAGGTGGGTCCCTAAGCTTGAGAGTACCTTTCTTAGGTCTCCATCCGAGGCGTATTCCATCGAGAGGTAACAGAGATTATCTACGGAGTGAAAATCATCGAGACGCACGACGTATTTGTGTCGACACGAGACCAAGGTCAGAGCCTCTTTTCGCAGACGTTCTGAAAGTAAGGTGGGATTCTTATGATTAAGAAGAACTTTAAGGGCGACCTCTTGGTTCGAGCCGCTGACATGGCGCGCATGGTAGACGACGCTGTCGATGCCGCGACCAACTATCGAGAGCACCTCGTATCTTCCATCGAAGATCTTCCGCTTTGTATTGCTCGGAAGCGCCATGCGTTGCCTTTACAATAAAGTACTATCTAAGTTTTACCGGCGTCGGAATTCGAGCGCTGGTTGGTATAGTAGGATAGTGTTCTATCCTATAATCTTTAGTTTGTGAAAAGTGCTTCAAGTATACCTGTATTAATTAGTAACCATTTGATATCATTTATATTTAATAATGACTCCTTGGTGCTAAGTAGCCCTAATATGTAGGGATAGCAGAAAAATGGTCAGTTGAATCTTAGGGCTTCATACAATACCATCCGGGTCACTTTGGGGGTGCGTGTACGGGTGGTAGTTGTTTTTGTTAAGAAAACATTACGCAAAAAGTAGCAGGATGCTCGTTTCGTTCTCCCTATAGTAGTGTGCACTCGTAGCTCAGATGGATAGAGCACCCGCCTTCTAAGCGGGTGGTCACTGGTTCGAATCCAGTCGGGTGCATTTTTTGTTTTTTGTTTTCTATTGGTCACATATGGGCGAATTAAATCCCTATCTCGGAGTTCTGTTGCTAGGCATTGCGGCAGCGGGGTTTTTAGTAACCATGGTGTTGTTATCGATCTTTCTTGGGCCGAAGAATCCGACCAAGACCAAGCAGATGCCGTGGGAGTGTGGGGCGATACCTGTCGGCTCAGTTAGGGAGCAACGTTTTAGTGTGCGCTTCTACCTCGTAGCCGTGCTCTTTATTCTGTTCGATATCGAGGTGATCTTTATGTATCCGTGGGCCGTTGTGCTTGAGCAGATGGGAGTAATGGCGTTATGGCCGATGCTCTCGTTTATGGCGGTGCTATTGGTAGGATTGATCTACGTGTGGCAGAAGGGCGTTTTTAACTGGAACGATTAGCGTCAATCCTTAATCAAATCGCGCTGCTAATCTGGACGGTGATGCTCTCTATCCTGGCGCTATGCCACCTGAGTCATCCACGATTTTGGTTGCAGGAGTTGCTCTGTAGCGCCTCCCTGTACTGGATCCCATTTGTTATCCTAGGCCTAATGCTCGCAGTCTGGCGTGTATTGCATAGGCGCCGTGTTAGCCTGTTGCTGGTTTTTGCCATTATTACACAGCTATATCTAGTTGGGCGGGTAGGGGGGCTCCTTCTCCCGTATATATACCAGCAGAGTTCGTATGTAACCAAGGCGTCAGCAACGACCGACCTTAGTATTTTTTTCTCGCAGGTTGATTTTGCTTCGGAGGGACTCGCAGTATTGCAGCAGGTGATTAGAGAAAAGGCTCCAGCGCTGGTTATTTTGCTTGGCTCGCATACCGAACTCAATCTAGCAGAGAGAGCTCTAGCTAACTTTCCCTCAAAGCTCCGCACACCAGAGACGGGCGCAAGGGGGATACTGATACTCTCGCAGATACCATTTGAAGACTCGCCGCGTGATAATCTTGGGCATGACGCCTTACCTGGAGTTTATCTGAGGCTCGTGATGCCAGGGGGCATGCGAACTGCCATGGGTGTTGTGGACCTGCTACCAGCCATCTCTCCAGAGGCCTTCTCTCGCAGTAAGATTACATCACGAAGGTTGGCCACCCTGATGCGTTACGGCAAGGAGCCGCGCATCGTAGTAGGGGGCTTTGAAGCGACTCCGTTCTCACCGATAGTATCTATGTACAGTAGGCAGGTTGGGCTTAGATCGGCCCGTAATAATATGAAAGATCTTTTTCTGTACCGTACGATTGATAACACATTCGTATCAAAACAGATCGCAGTAGAGAGATTTTCAACTATTAGTGGAGTCTCGCGCCAGCACAGATCTTTTCTAATGGTATTGCGAATCTCTAGCGGTATTATCCCTTCTGTAGGTTCGCCGTCATCTTAATGACTGAGACGTTTGTTTTGCGATTATTGCGATAAGTTCTCTGCTGATGAACGCCCTTAACGGCAGTCGTTATAGGAATATCTGTGTTTGCGACGGCGCGCGGCGCGGTTACTGGCTGTGGTAGCTCGATGCCAATTGCTTCTTGCAGAAGGTGACGCAATTTAGAGAGAAAGAGCGCATCGTCATCACTAAGAGCAAGCTCTGTTTTAATACGAAAGTGTTCACGATCATTCTTCAGCAGAGACTCCCAGTAGAGGAGCGCTCCACGGCGGGTAGTATGTGGAATTGAATCAATGGGGGAGCCGAGCTCAGCAAGTCTAACTGCTTTTTGGGCTTCTGAAGCGCCGTGAAGTTGCCGTTCCGTTTCCTCGTTAGAGAGCCCGGAAGTGATTAATGTTTTACGCAGGGCGATCGTAATAGCATTTCGGTAGCAGTAGCGTCTTTGCCAGAAAAAATACTCAACAAGACGAGCAAGTGATGGCAGCTCGCTTAAGTGGGTATCAAACAGGGCAGCGTGACCAGAGGCTTGTAGGAAGTGAATAGCTGCCGCAGACGAGATATGTGAAATTAGCTTGCTGCGACGGAGTGGATTGTAATTCTCGGCAGGATCTATCAGAAGTGAGATCTCATCCCCATGTACGTACGCCATAACGACGCGAAACGAGGAGGTCATAAGAGCTTCTGCGGTTTTATGGAAAGCGGCTGTGATAGCCTCTCCGCACGGATACTCCCCAACAGAGCTATCCCATTCGCCGATACGGTGCGCATCGAGTCGTAGCACTATTAGGGTGTCGGGCAGGATAAAGCCGTTATTATAGCTCTCAAAGCGCTCGAGTGAGCGTTGTAGCTCCCCTATCCCTTTTTTTAACAGTGTATCGTTTTCCATCATTGTGCCAGCCTTGGTATGCATGCTTAGTGGGCTGGTGTGCTGTATAGGGCCGAAGCTATTCTAACCCCTTGCAATAGTTGCGCTAACTGAGCACCATTAGCTATAACAGCCCAGAATAGAGAGCTAGTTACGATAACACCAGTTTTGTGGATGCAATAAATTATGTCACAAACTTGAGCATCTGCGTCGTTTGTCCGATAGGCATATAGGTATGATCTCACTCTATGAAATCGTGAAGTTATCGCAGGTTACGTTACTGGTAATTTTCCTTCTCCCGTTCTCTTATTACGGCTATCAATCCCGTTATTGGCACTCGCAGGAAAAGCTCAGGCTGTGCGACTTCTTGTTGCAGAGCTCTGCGGCAATATTAATCCTCCTATTTTTTATCTTTATGTACGGCGCAGCTGCGAACGGAGATCGTGATCAGATGCAATGGGCGATGCTGCACGTTGTTCCGTTGGTGCTAACGTTCTTAGCGGTATCAAAGGGCAAGGGGCTTGGCGGAATGGAGGGCAAATCAACTAAATCTGCCGAGTCAGAGGGGACCGGATACGATCCAAAGGCTCGTAACCAAGAGATCGAGGAGGTGGCATGGGATGACCTTATTATTTCACAGCAAACTAAGGCGGAACTAGTTTCTGTGATTAACCTCCTTAAGAATCCAGAGAATGCAAAGAGCTACGGTATCGCGTTGCCTAAGGGCATTCTATTTAACGGACCTCCTGGGACCGGAAAAACAACGATAGCGAAGGCCGTTGCAACGATGGCGGAGCTAAATTTCTTCGTATTGCGTGCCAATGAGATCGTGTCCAAGTGGGTGGGGGACTCAGAGAAAAATCTCACAAAGTTGTTTGAGGCTGCTGTAAAGAATGCTCCAGCGGTTATTTTTATTGACGAGATCGATTCGCTTGGAAAGAAACGATCGGGCTCCGATGCGGCACCTGGTGACAACCTCCTTAATCACCTGCTGCAGTTAATCGATGGAGTGCTTAAGAGTGAGGGGGTCTACGTTATTGCAGCGACCAACAGGGCCGATCTTGTGGATGAAGCTTTACGGCGAGCCGGAAGGCTCAATCGAGTAATTGAGATCCCCTTGCCAGATCTGGAATCACGTCGGAAGTTGTTCTCAGTTTACGCACGCAAGTTGCGGCTCGCCTCTGGCCTAGACCTTGATACGTTGGCCAAGGTGACGGAGGGTAATTCAGGAGCAGATATTAAGGCTATCTGTAATCAAGCGGGGCTTTCTGCCTACCAACGTGAACAGGCTATCCCTGAAAAGCAGCGTACTCAGATGGTAACTCAGGCAGATATTGAGGCGGCGCTTGAGATGTTCATGATCGATGAGGATGATGCAGATCGCATACAGGATGCGCAGGACGCCAATCCACACGCCATCAATGACAAGATTGAAAAGATCAGTTGGAACGATATAATTATCGATCAAGATCTTAAATCTGAGCTTAAGAGCGTAGTTGAGCTTTTACGAGATCCATCAACAGCAGAGCGATACGGCATCTCTGTTCCAAAGGGTATTTTACTTAATGGTCCGCCTGGTACTGGCAAAACAACAATAGCGAAGGTCATTGCAAACGAGGCGAACTTAGCCTTCTTTGTGCTGCAGGCTAATGACATAGTATCAAAGTGGGTGGGGGAGTCCGAGAAAAACCTTACGAAGCTCTTTAAAACAGCAGCAAGGGCGGCACCCTCCGTTATCTTTATCGATGAGGTCGACTCGATTGCAAAGAACCGTGCTGAGGGAAATGCTCAGCACGCTGACAACCTCCTCAATCACCTACTGCAGTTGATCGATGGGGTGGTTAAACGCGAGGGGGTATATATTATCGCGGCAACGAATCGGGCGGACTTAGTTGATCCGGCGCTGAAGCGTGGAGGGCGTCTCAACAAAACGATCCAGATCCCGCTTCCGAACGCACTGGCACGTATCGAGCTCTTTGCGATGTACCTTAGCAAGCTGCCACTCGATGGGGCTGTCGATATTCAGGCTATGGCACGAGCAACTGATGGAAAATGCGCCGCTGATATACGTGAGATCTGTAATCAGGCTGGTCTAAATGCATTCAAGCGCGAGTCTGTACGGGGGAGTCGTGAGTATATCGTTACCGCAGGGGATCTTGAAGCAGCGCTTAAAGAGCGCATAGAGGCGCAGAACTTTCGTTAGAGATCAACGTTTTTAGTATCCACCACCATATCCACCACGAGAACTACCATAGACACGAATTGAACTACCCAGACCGCGACGAAGCGGGCGCGCCGAGCTGTTCATAGCGCTTCTAAAGGCCATGTTAGCTGCACCTGAGTTAGATCTATTTCCAAGTATGATACTGCGTAGCATTTGGCGTTGCTCACCCTGGCTAAAGAGGTTGTCGTATGGAGAGCCCTGTTGTGGGCCGTAATACGGCAGGACAGGACTAGAGGTATTAGCGAACTGCTCTAAGCTCGCCTCGCGCGGGGCTGCTATTCCACAACCGTACATATCGGCGGTCTCACCGAAGCACTCACTATGAGCTGAGAGCGTTGTTGCCGAAAGTACAAGCGTCAATACAGATAAGAGCATAAGGTTTCGCACGGGTTATCTCCAAATAAAGAGTGAATCAGCAGACTCTATACCGCAATCATAGTAGCACGGGGTAGTTTCTTACTAAAGTAGAAGTAATGGTACGTTTGAGTCGCTTAAAGGTTTTTTTAGCGTTATTCCTCAATCAGAGCTTTACGCACAGGACGGGGGGTAAATCCTAGTAGTGCCGATAGCTTACTTGAGTTTAGGGTTACGTCCTCAGGTCGGAGCGGAAGCGAGGGGGCCTCAGCACGCCAGGTTGGTTGTATATATCCGCTATTGTAGCCGAGCGTTTCCGCTATAGCTATGCCGAACTCTACCCGTGACATCCTAGTAGGTCCCCCACAGTGCCATACTCCGGTAAGGCTCAGGCGCGATATCTCAAAGAGAGAGCTAGCCGCATCTGCCACATGAATCGGTGATCGATACTCATCTATAAATAGAATCAGTTGCTCGCGTGCGTGCAGGGTCTCCTCCATCCAGCCAAGTACGCCCCTGGATTTTGAGAATGAGTGCCCATAGAGCAGCGCCAACCTTACTACGCACCCCTTGTGATAGGAGAGGGTTTCAACCTCGGCGGCTACCTTAGATCTGCTGTAGTGAGAGAGCGGCAGTGGGGTGGCTGTTTCATCAAAACCGTCCGGGGGCGCCCTGGCTCCATCAAAGACCAGATCGGTTGATACTAGGCTTATATGTGCGGCGGTTTGTTTAGCGTAGCGCACGAGGGTTTTAGTGAACTCTACGTTGCCGCGGTATGCTAGGGTCGGATCCTGCTCGCATGCGGATGGTGAGGAAACACCCCCGAGATGCATAATATGGGTTGGGGTACGGGCGCCGAGCCCCTTTTCAAGTGCCGAGTAATCGGTTGGGTCGAGTAGAGTTATCTCGCGTGAGCCGAGCGGTAATACACACTCAACGCGCGATGATCTTACGACTGAGAGCTCTATCTCAGGGAACCTTCGTAATAGATCAACACAGGCGCTACCCAGGAAGCCCGAGGCGCCTGACAGAAGTATGTGCATAGCCCCCTTTATACAGCGGCAAAGGTTAGGGCGACAAGGGAGCTATTAAGGGCCATTTTATTATGTTCAAGGCTTGATGCTACAACGATAAGGCGAAGCGCTGGGAGCCCCGTTATTCAGAACAGCAGCATAAAGTGCCGCATATATTGCGGCTAACCCCCTGACGCTCTGAGCGACCGCTTGGCAGAGCAATTGCACTTATCATTAACGAGGGCTCTCGCATGGGCAAGAAATGCCATGTCGCAGGGCTTACAAACCCCTCAGGGGTCGATTTGCGGAGCAAATCGGGGGAGATAATACTGACTATTCACCCCCCTAAAATGAGCGTCCCCGATCAGGGGACGACAAGAAAGGGTGGGTCTTTAGGACCGATCGCAAGATCGAATCCTTTTAACCACCGACAAGTTTATACTGGGGTGAATAGTTACGATAAGGGGCTTCAATGAGACTAGAATCAGCGCTCAATACCAGTAGAGAGGGACTCTCTGCACATGGCCAGGCTATCGCCGTTGTGGGCGATAATATAGCCAACGCCAGCACCCCAGGCTTTAAGCGAGGACGGGCGGAGTTCCGCGATATTATGGGAGAGATTCCAGATTCCAGTAACTCTGAGGTGGTGTCAGGATCTGGGGACGGCGTTTCTATCGGCAGAACCCGACAGAACTTTGAAACAGGCGCCCTCGATATAACCGGGCGCGCGCTTGATGTGGCGCTAACCGGAAATGGATTTTTTCTGGTAGGTGATGTGGAGAATCCTCTCTTTACCAGGATGGGTACATTTCAGGTTAGTACCGATGGATTTTTAACCACCTCGGCTGGATTGCCAGTGCTTGGTTATCAGGGGGCAGACACCACAACCTTAACGTCGATCGACATGAATAAGGTGAATATTGAGGCGCAAGCAACTACGAACCTGCAGCTTTTTGGAAATATCGATGGAACACAGATTAATGCAACTCCCCCACCAGCAGGTTCAAGCTTTAAGGAGATCACTACTGCAGCCTCATTTGTGGCTTCTCAGGGTATCTTTGACTCACTCGGACAACGACACGATGTAACTATGTGCTTCTTTAAAGGTGCGGGAAATCAGTGGACCGTTCAATCTTATGTGAACGGATCTGATACCGGAGCCGGAGTGGATGTGCCGGTACTTGTCGGACAGGCGACGTTAGCCTTCAATCCGGTTGGTAGGATAGATGAGGCTAATGCCGCTGCTGCTGCTATCAACGGCACTATTAATTGGGCGAACGGCGCTGCCGCAAGTCCAATCACTATAGATCTTAAGTCCTTTACACAGTACGCAGGTGGATCGCTTGTTACCAATGCCTTTCAGGATGGAAGGGGTGGGGGTGAGATTAGCTCTTATGAGTTCGATACGAACGGTGGAATCTACGCCATTCTTGATACTGGAGAACGCGCCCAAGTAGGTTCGTTACCGGTTGCAATCTTTCAGAACGTCGATGGCCTGGAGCGCAGCGGTAGCTCAGTTTACTCGCGTACCATCGATACTGGGGAGATGCAGCTTGGAACACCAGGGCGCGGCGCGCGTGGTGGGTTAAAGGGGGCAGCGCTTGAGAGCTCTAACGTAGATATCGCAAATCAGTTCGTGGATCTCGTGATCTATCAACGTGGCTACCAGGCTAATTCGCAGGTGTTGTCAGCAGCCAGTGAGATTCTTAAGGGAACTATCGCTATGATCCGATAAGTATCGAACTAATAGGGGCCACAGCATGGCGTTACTGGATGAATTCGACAAAAACATGAAGATTCTGGCAGTCGATGACTTTGTCTCGATGCGCCAGATTATTAAGAGCGGGCTATGAATGCTCGGGTTTGAGAACGCTGCCTCTGCTGTGTGAGTAAGTGTGTAAGGAGAGTAACTCTACAACACTTGCTTCAGTTTTTGCGTTACTTGTTTCGCTTTACATAAGCACTTGCTACACGTAAAATCATATCAAATGGCAAGCAACGCTAAGACTCTAATGTATGAACACACACAGCAAGAATTAGTCCACCCGCAATCAGCAGATAGTTTAAGAAAGTTCGAATATATAGATTTAATTAGGGGACTTGCGATATTAGGTGTAATAGCGGTTCATAGCCAACAGCAAATCCCTAAAATCTTGCAACTTACAAGCGCAATATTTAATTACGGGCAGTTGGGAGTTCAACTATTTTTTGTCGCTTAAGCACTTACGCTATGCTTATCAATGAGCGAACGGAAAGAGGCGAAGCCTATAAACTTCTACATAAGAAGATTTTTCAGAATAGCCCCAATGTATTATTTTGGAGTAGTTTTATATTTATTATTTCGGATATCAAAAAATTACTACAAAACAAATGAATTGAATATTCCGGCCGAATATAACACCCTTGGCGTTATTGAAAACTTAATATTCCTTCAAGGCTTTCACCCGAAAAACTATAATTATGTCGTACCAGGCGGTTGGAGCATAGCAACTGAGGTATCATTTTACGCAATATTTCCAATTCTTTTCGCGATTCATTCCAAATTAACTTTTAATAGTTTTTTAAAATTTACATTGCTTGTGACTTCGATTTCTTTCATTTCGCAATTAGTAGCAATTGAAATTATTCAGGCATGGTTAGTCGAAAAGGAAATGCTTAAAAGCATTGAAGTGAACGATAAGTTCGGATTTATGTATTGCTCCATAGTAAATCAGATAAGTGTCTTTTTAATAGGAATGCTTACCTTTAAAAAGCTTAAAGACACAACAATATCTAATTATACACTATTATTCGCAGCGCTACTTTGCTGCGTTAGCTGCTACTTACTCAATACAACAACTTTCAAAACAGGCTACAATGGATTTATTTACCCAATATTATCAGCAATAGCTTTTGGGATTTTTACTATTAAATTAAGCAGTATAAAAAGTTTCAAAAGTGTCGTTCCAAAATATCTAATAAACATTGGACAAGTCTCATTGTCTATGTATTTGCTTCATTTTATATTTTTAGATATCATCAACTTTATATACAAAAAAACATTATTTAAAACATTGCCAAACCCGGAACTGCAACTAATCATTTTATTTTCAACACTTGTAGCAATTACTTATTTTGCCGCAAAGTTGTCATATAAAAAATTAGAAAAACCAGCAATCAATCTTGGAAAACGATTTATTCGTTAAACCAACGCAACTGCCGCATTTCTAAGACCCTATTTATACTGACCTATTTGGCTAACACCTGACACGCTTCGCGCATATATGTGCGCGTCTCCTCTAGGGTGCTGGTAGCATGAAACGGCTGTCTTACAGCGCCTAACAGCAGTTGTTGGTGTGAAATAATACGGGATAGCTCTGTGTCTGGAACGCCCCCCAGCAGAACGATCTGACGCTCCTTTAGAAATCTAGTAGTTGCGTGCGAGAGGATATGCGCATTTTTTTTGTGCTCAGCGTCGTTTAATCGCGAAAATAACCTCGAGATGCTCTGCGTAATATCGATAGCTGGCAGAACCCCTAAGGCAGCTATCTCGTGTCGTAAGCAGATATGACCATCGAGTAGGCTTTTTATCTCATCTGCAAGGGGATCAATATCCTCCTCCTGGTTAGTTAAGACCGTATAGAGGGCAGTGATGGAACCCTGCATAGATCTCCCCGCCCGTTCTAGGAGTTTCGGCAGTTGGGTGTAGACCGAGTTGGTATAGCCGTGTCTAACTGGGATATCACCGGCAGCTAGGCTGGTCTCACGCACGGCGCGCGCCATACGGGTTAATGAATCAACTATCAGGAGCACATTCTTGCCCTGATCTCTAAAGTGCTCGGCGATGGTTGTCGCCGTATACGGGGCGGTCTGTCTAAGGAGCGAAGAATCATCGCTCGTTGCGACAACGATAACGCTGCGGGCTAAGCCCTCGGCCCCAAGGGTTTCATCGATAAACTCACGCACCTCGCGGCTTCTCTCTCCCACCAACGCAACCACGATCACATCAACGCTGGCGCGCCGTGCGATCATCGCTAAAAGGGTCGACTTGCCTACCCCAGCAGAGGCAAAGATACCGATCCGCTGCCCCGTACCAAGGGTACAGAAGCCATCGATAGCCCGCACACCGGTCACAAGGGGTTGATCAATTAGGGGACGCATCGAAGCGTTCGGTGGTCGTGAAAGCACCGGACGCATGATTGAACGGTGCAAAGGCCTGCTTACATCATCGATCGGAATTCCTAAGGGATTTACAACGCGCCCCATAAGTTCTTGGCCAACTGGAACCGAAAGTTGTGTGCCGTGTGTACGAACCGGCGTACCTGGATAGATCCCCTCTGGATCCTCAAAAAGCGCCAACGAGAAGAGGTTCTCTTGAAACGCTACGATCTGGCCACAGATTGTTTTTTGTTTGCGCGTCTTAAACCAACAGAGATCCCCAACAGAGGCTTGAGGAAATTGCGCCAGGATAGCTCCGCCCTGCACCGATACGATATGTCCGATAACGGCTATAGGATTTAGGCGTCGAGCTGCTGCGCTCATGCCGCCTCCTGTTGATTGCCGCTCTCTTCAGAGAGATAGCGTTGTAAGGTTTCACGCCAGGCAAATTCAACCTGCCCAAGCTCGCCCCGAATGGCAAAGTCAGTTAGCTGCGCTATATCTCCGCAGCGAACTGTGATGTTTGCAGGCAAGGTAGCTGATATATCTCGAAAGAAGCGCTCGTACCTTGGATGATAGTAAATTGTGATATCGCGCGAACGCTTTACTATCTCTAGCGCCTCGTTTAGCCACGGCAGAAGTGTAGCCGAATTATTAGCGAATGTTGCTCCGATCAGCTCCTCACACGCCAGTAGCGCCGTGGCACGCGAGTCCCGTTGTGCTAATTCCAAGAGATCGCCGTAGTGTGAGCGTAGCCCCTCTGCTACCTGTTGTAGATCGGCTCTGGCTGCCTCAACGCCGGCTCTGTAGCCACGCTGTGCGCTCTGTTCTCGAACATGGTGCGCATAGCGCAGGGCGCGCTGGCGGCTACGCAGCGTGCTGAGGGCAGCCTTTGCACGGGCCTCCTGTATGATGGCCCTGCAAGCCTGTACGGAGAGCTCAGGATGGCTGCCTAACGGTTTAATGATTGCTCTGATCATAGTGTGTTATTAAGGGCTTATAGCTGTAAGCGTCTACATACAGTAATCGGTCACGGGAGAGAAAAGTTGTGAGGATATATAAGACTAAGCTCCAAATACTCAATATACTTTGGCTAGTAGCCGACAGTTAACACTGGAGTAAGATATGAAGCATGAATCAGAGAGCAGGAGGGGGAGCCAGGCACCTATAAAGCAGGTGAGGTTCTCGATCTTAACGTTCCAGCAACGGGACTCGACCAAAAGGAGCTTGGCAAGAACTTTCTTGGGGCCGCTGAGTGGATGAAGGGGTTTAACGTGGACGTTGGAGCGGTTCCGCCGATCCCAGAAACTATCACCAGAAAATTACTTAACACCGATTGTCCTATCGAGCCCCGCAAACTGATTAAGGAAACCCATATTCTTGTGCTTGTCCCTAAGACGGTGAATGACAAGCCGTATAGTGCGCTTAAGCTTTACGAGCTTTGTTCTAAGAGCAAGGGCTCTGGGGATAAGTTGATTTATGATGGACTAAGCTGGGCAACTGCCTGGAAGGAGAAGTCGTATGCGAGCTCCCTCCAGACCGCAAGTGAGTGAGTGTTAATACCGAAGGGCGATCCTGATCCGGCTAAAGTCGATTCCGATAAGCACTTTAGGAGCAAGGATATAGCCGCACAGGATAAGGTGCATGAGAAGTACTACAAAGAGTATCGGGAGGTGAAGACTCTTGAGGTCATGACGATGGCGCTGTTGTACGATCTTACACACAAGGAGCGACTACTTCCTGACTATGTTCGCTGCGAGGAAGCAAATGCTTCTGGCGGCCGTGTTTGCGTTGGCTACTTTAATGCTTATGGCTTGTAGGTCGTCGATGGCGACGTCGACTACGACGATGTCCTCATCGGTCGTGCTCTTGCCCGGAAGTAAAAAACTTGATCCTTGGAGATTGGATTATTGGCCCCCCTCCGCTAGGGGGGGGTGTCCCATTGGACCGCCGCCGCAGGCGGCGGGTTTTTGGAATGCTTTCTCATGCGAACACCTTTAGATTGCAATGTTTGGTCAGGAACCGGTTTAGCAGTGCGCGAGATAGAGATTGTGGGCTCCTCACCAATAAGTGTGGGTGGAAAGCTACTGGATGAAGGCATAACTATGCGCGGCAGATGGAAGAAAAGCCGGTCGAAGAATGTAAAATAATGGATGCTGAATCCCTGCGCTGGAACGTGCGCTGCTTCCCGTGCAGGGGTTTCCCATCTAATGCACCGACACTTATCGGTGAGGAACCGAAATTCCTACGAGTCTTTTGAGCAGCTTGGTGGCCATGCTGTCAAAGCTGGTTTTTAATGGTTAACCGGTATCGGAGCGGGAGCAGGTAACGGGAAGCGGTTCACGTTCCCACGCAGGGGTTTTCCATCTAATGTACCCACACTTATCGGTGAGGAACCAGATTGTGGTGTTGTTAGTTTGTTCGGATCATTGAGGTGATCTTTAATGAGGACAACGCTATGGCGCGTGCGATTAAATTTGCAACATATTTTTGTCGGAAGAAAACGTGCCATTGTCGCGCGGATGCGCGACAAAACAACAACTATAGCTCCTCAAACCAAAAAAATTGCCACACGATCTTGTGTGGCGCTTTTTTTGGGAGGAGCTATAGTTTATGTTGAGCGGGGTTAAGCCGAGGCCTTTGGAGATCACGCGACGATTAATCCCTGCCATAATTGTTGCAAGAATTCCCTCCAGGGTAAGATCTCAATGGCACCGAAACGATCTGAGAGAATTTTAGGCTGTTGATCGAACGACACTAAGATGCGCCGTTTAATCGCGCCATCTTCGCGCACTATAGATAGGTTTTTGCAGTCGACAAGGGCAGTTTTGCTGGAGCTCTTAATCTCCAGCGCGACCTCCTTGTCATTGAGGATAAAATCCACCTCCTGCTTGTTAGAGGTTCTCCAAAAGCGAACTTCAAGATCGGGGGAACGATATGCGCGGTATGCCAAAAGCTCCATCAGGATGAAATGCTCGAAGCTCTTGCCGAACTCAGGCGTGCCGTAAGCAGGGGTTCTTCGAGCGAGATGGTTACATACTCCGACATCGAAAAGGTAAAACTTCTCTGTTTCAACCATGCGCCGATTTCTACTCTTCGACCAAGGAGCAATCCGAAATCCCAGCAGAGTATCTTCTAGAATCTCGAAATAACCACGAACAACTTTCGCGGATACTCCTACCTCACGTGCCACATTTGTGTAGTTCAGCAGCTCTGAATTTGTGATGCTCGCAACCCGTAAGAAATCTGAGAATGCGGGCAGACTACGCACAGCCCCCTCATGAGCAATTTCCTCTACGAGGTAATCGGCAACGTAGCTGCGTAGCTCCTCCTTATAGTCATTCGATAGGTAATGGGTGGGAATAAGCCCGTGTACGATCGCCCGCTCGATATCGAAGGTGTTCGTGCCGTCTGCCGAGATCTCAGCGCTCGTAAGAGGGCGCATTTCGCGCCGCCATGCGCGACCGCCAAGGAGGTTGGCATGCTGACGGCGGAGCTTGCGGGCGCTAGACCCGGTCAGAAGAAAGCGTTGCGGGGTATTTTCAATCAGCCAGTGAACTTCATCGAGAAGAGGGGGGCACCTCTGAACCTCATCGATAACGATCGGCAGGCGAGCTTCTTGGGCAGTTGATAGGACGGCGTACCTCTCCCTAAGAAGGGCTGGATTGCTCGCATACTCGGAATATATGTCGCTCTTTAGGAGGTCTATATACACAGCATGGGACAGGTTATGTCGGATCCAGCTGCTTTTACCGACCTTTCTAGGACCCCAGAGAAACACATTTTGCTTTGTAAGATCAGGTAGTTGTAGAAATCGACTGAAAATATGCATATAAACGTAGTTTTATCTAGATTAAGCGCCTTGTCAAGGACATTTGTATGGTGGCTGAAGACTGAACGATCTGGTTACGGTCACATTGGTAGGAGGTTGCTTTTGGTCCACGATGCGGCGAAGCCCTGGGACCGCCGTTCTCCAGAACGGCTAGGTATAAATTCAGGAGTACGATCCCTTTCATGCTAGTCCTAGCAAGCTACTTAAGCGCAATCTACTTCGGCGCAAGCGCCTTTGCCCCAAGTGATAAAGATATAGAGGCTACTATCTTATTGATTATTAAGAGAGTTATCAGCGCTATCCCAATAACGATTAGGCGCGAGTCGGGATGTGGGAATAGCTCCGGCACGATGATATATGCGCCGTACATAAAGGTGATCGGAAGCAGGTTGATTCCAAGAAAGAGCATGCTGATCACCATAAAGATAAAGCTCCCCATATTTGTCGAGATCTGGCTGGCATACTCCCACTCAAAACGGGCCAAGAGAGACCCCAGCCCGATCGCTAGAGCGATTAAGCCATAACACATAATCACCCCCGCAGCGCAGGAGGCCAGGAGTAGGGGGCCATCAGCATCAAGAGCCATCGCACCTGAGATAAAGACCACACCGCTGATAATAGAGATCGGAGGAACCCAGCTCCTTAGCTTCGCACGCAGGATCTTCTTGATTGAGATTGGAGCGCTCTGCAGGATCCAGAAAGAGCTGCCCTCAAGTGAGAGCGAGGGAAATACAAAACGGGAACAGATCGAGGTCATAACCAGGAAACTAAGCGCTATGTTCACCAGTAGGAGTAACGTTTGCCAGAGCTGCGCTACCTCCTCGCGTGCATTAGGTGGGGTTTGCAGCGCTTTAAAATTATAGAGGTAGATAAAACAGATCGCCAGAAGCATGGCGAGCTGAATCGTATGCGTAATATCGCGCGAGAAGAGCTTATACTCCTTCGTTATAATGGCGCGGCTTTGTGGGCAGCAAAGGGGCAAGCAGAAACGAGCGGCACGTTGGCTTGCGCGGCTATTGACCCGCAGCAGGGTTCCCTGTGAGCGCACCCGTGAGTAGGCGTGCTCGTAGCATAGTGAACACAACGCGCTAAGCATCAGCCAGGTTGCTGTGATAACTCCGATCAAAGAAAGTAGGGTGATAGTGGCGGTCTTATAGTGCCCAGCGCCAAGATCTATGATGGCACGCGAACAGAAAAAGCTTGGAGACCAGGAGCTACTCACTACCGCACCCATCTGCATTAAACCTGAGGGCAGCACCCCAGTAGCTACTTTCTGAGTAGCGATAGCCGGGCTATTAAGGGAGCCGAAGAAGAGCGCCAGGGAGCCGATAAAGAGTAGGAGAAATAAAATTCGGCTACGTTGTGGTGGCAGGAGGGTGCCAAATAGGAGCGCACAGAATACGCCCAGCACCACAGCGAACGTTAGGAAGGTTATGCAGAGCGTTGAAGCTACGATAAAAAATAGGATTCCAGGTTGATAGAGCTGTCCAAACGCAAGTAGCGAGGGTAATCCGAAGATAAGTAGCATCCAGCCCGTTGAGAACCCTACCTCGAGGGTTTTTCCGAGGATAAATTGATGCTTTGAGATCGGAGAGGAGAGCAACAGGTCGAGATCGTTAGAGAGAAAAAGCGAGCCGATTGCGCTGATACTTGAGGCTAGAAAAAGCATAAGAAAGAGGCTCGAAAGTAAGATGCTAAGGGGGCCTACAGGATCAAATTCGGCGCCCTTAAGGAGGGTGCTTCCCTCGCGTAACGCGGCGAGGGTCGAGATGTAGATAGCCGCCATCATCGCTAGTGAAAGGAGCAGAGTGCCGCTCTCCTTAAGCGATTGCCTAGTACCTGAGCGCCAGCGGTTCCTGATCGCAAGCAGATATGGCCGAATGAGTAGGGGGAATACCTTCATAATACCTTAAAAACCCGCACAACAACCGGTCGTTAACTAATGCTCAGCAGTAGCGGAGGTCAGCTCCAGAAACATATGCTCAAGATCCTCACTGTGATTACCGGTCAGAGCTCTAATATCACCAAGTGTGCCGGTCGTAAGAATTGAGCCTTGATGAATAATAGCTAGGTGATCCGCCAGCTCCTCGGCAACGTTAAGTGAATGGGTCGAGAGGAAGATCGATACCCCCGCTTTAGCGTAGCGCTTAAAGGCCTCCTTTAGGCTGCGCGCTCCATGCGGATCTAAGCCAACCATCGGCTCATCAACGATCAGTATGCGTGGATTGTGTACTAGTGCTGCACAGGTAGCGAGGCGCTGCTTCATGCCGTGCGAGTAGTTTTCAATTAGCTCATCCTGCCACTCTCTAAGTGAATACTCCTCTAACATTTCATCGATGCGTCGCTCAGCCTGGACTGCGGGCATACGATAGATATCGGATATAAAATAAAGGAACTCGCGACCGGTTAGTTTCGGATAAAGGTTTGGACGATCGGGAATATAGCCGGTGATCGCCTTTGCCTGTAACGGATGAGTTAAAAGATCGAATCCACCCAGCAGGATCGAACCCGATGTTGGGCGCAGAATTCCGGTTAACATGCGAATAGTTGTGGTCTTTCCGGCGCCATTAACCCCTAGAAATGCGAAGATTCCGCCGGAGGGGATCTGAAGTGAGACGTTATTCACGGCAACGAAGGAGCCGTATGCTTTTGTGACATTTGTAAGCGTTATCATCGTGCAGTACCTACTAGGTCGCTAGATCGCGATGCTTAATAGGTTAGGATGCGGTGGAACTCTTAATCTGTTCAGCGCTAAGTTGCTGATAAGGGAGCGGAAAAGTAGTTGTAGTGGGGGCGCTTAGCCCCTACGGGCCTCAAGCATGCAGAGGGGTTTGTTTTGAGATTTAAAGAGGTACTCAAACTCAGTTGGAATATTGTTCGTTGTCCACTCACTTGCAAGCAGGTCTGTAGTCTGTTTTTCGATGCGCCATCCACCATCTTGCAGCAGAGTTGAGGTTGAGGCGAAATACTCCTGGTGGTCGGTTTTGTAACGCAGGGTTCCGCCCGGCATAAGCAGCTCCTTCATAGTTGCAAGCAGCTCTGTGTTAAGAAGGCGATTCTTTAGCCAGCGTCGCTTGTCCCAAGGATCAGGATAATTTACGAAGAATCCAGCAACCTCTCCTACCTCAAATAGATCCTTAAGCAGGCGTGCATTTGTGCGCATAACGAGCACATTAGTAAGGCCATCACGCTCAGCCTTCTCCCCGGTTCTAAAGGCGCGCTTAAAGCGTATCTCAAGACCGATACACAGGGTGTCAGGGTTCTGGGCAGCCAGCTCTAAAAGGTGAAGTCCAGAGCCCGATCCGAGCTCCACAAAGCAACACTTGAACTGAGCGAGTCGAGTTCGTAGCTCGTGACGAGACTGCTCAGAGGTCTCACGTTCCTGCTCTGCGACGATAATTCCAGGTTTCGTCTTAACCATCTGCATGTATTGGTTTTCCCAGTTCATGCTAGAAATATACGTTAGATCGGTAGGTTAATTCAAATGCGCCGATCTCCCATAGCTTTGAATCCTATCCAGTACGTTAGATCAGGTGCTTATAGGGTAGGCATGGGAATACTTACAGCTCTTCGCAATCGGGATTTTATTGAGATGGGGAGGGGTATAGAGGCTCGGTACGCCCGCTGCGCCGAGTGGTGGGCACCACATCTGCGATATTCGCGTGACTTTATTCGTGCCAACGGCGTGCCGGCTAAGAAGGTTGCTGTTCTAGGGGCTGGGCGGCTTCTAGATATCGATCTCTCACAGATCCTTTCAAGCTGCCAGGAGCTGCACCTTTTTGATGCCGATCCGACCTGTCGAGCGGCATGGCGTGCAGTAGTAGCCGATCACCCACAGGTAAGGATCTATCCACGCATCGAGGATGTTACCGATGTTATGCAGCGATGGAGTAGCGGGCTTGCAGGAGCACTCCGATCCAACTCGTTAGAAAAATACCTATTAGCGCTCTCAGCAGGGGTTCCATCTTGGAGCCTTGAGGATTTTGATCTGATCATATCCCTCAATATTGCCGGGCAGATCCCGCTCTATTGGCGTGACCGGGTCGCTAAAGCGAAAGGTCAGCTCAATGATGGTGAATATCGGGCTCTATATGAATCGATGGGTAGGCTTCAGATTGCGCATATAGAGGGACTATGGAGCTCAAAAGCTCGTAGGACGGTCGCCATTTTTGATACTGAGTATTACATCTACGAGTCCTCAAGAAGCGAGTGGGAGGTAGAAGTGGCGCTTTTCGGAGCTGCTGGAGAGCTTCTAAAGCAGGGCTGTGCCGAAAGGGCGCTGATAAATAGAGATAGCTGGCTTTGGCACCTAGCACCGCAATATATCGAACATGAAGATCAGGGGGAGATTCATCGGGTTGAAGCATGCGCCTGGAGTTAGCAGTACTTGGATTTAGGCAGATGTTATAGGGCGGGGGCTTTTATAAATTACATATACGTGCAAGATAAGGCTTATGCTTGAGCTCCTGACCGTATCTAATCTGATAGCACTTTTGACCCTAACCTCACTTGAGATAGTCCTAGGGATCGACAACATCGTTTTCATCGCCATAATAGCGGGCAGGTTACCAGAGCATGACCGCCGTACTGCGCGGTTAGTTGGACTTTCCGTTGCGATCATCACCCGACTATTGCTCCTTCTAACGCTCTCACTCCTTGCATCACTCACCGAGCCAGTTATTACCATAGCGGAGCAACCGTTTAGTGGACGAGATATAGTTCTTATCCTGGGAGGGATCTTCCTAATCTACAAGGCGACCAAGGAGATCCACGAAAAGACCATGAAGGATGAGAGTGAGCTGCATATAAATGACCCTAAGAGGACCCCAACATTAAGGGGGATCGTGTGTCAGATCGTGTTGATTGATCTGATCTTCTCGCTTGATTCGGTTATTACCGCAGTGGGCATGACGAATAATCTGCCGGTCATGGGGCTTGCTATTATATTGGCCGTTATTGTTATGCTGATCTTTTCAGGGGCGATCGTTCATTTCATCGAGGCAAATCCGACGGTCAAGATGCTAGCGTTGACATTTCTTCTTATGATCGGCTTTGTGCTGGTCATTGATGGCTTCGGCCACCATGTTGAGAAGGGATATATCTACTTTGCAATGGGCTTCTCGCTACTTGTCGAGATGCTTAATCTGCGAGCTAGTAAGAGTAAGGCTTAAGTAACTGGTCACCGTAGTTTAATGTCGCGATTCAAGCTACTCAGATTACGGCGAAGTTTCATAGGTAATTCGATTGGTCGTCCCCTGATCGGGGACGGCAGATTTTGTGACCAGTTAATGTTATCACCCCCGATTTGCTCCGCAAATCGACCCCTGAGGGGCTATTGAGTGTCATTACCGTATGCGAATATTTCTGGAATATGCTGACTAGTTACAGGGTTGCTGCGATAGCGGCCGCCCCGTACAGAGCGGCGTGATCATCCTTAATGATAAATACAGGGGTCGCTTCGACTCGCTCGCACTGTTTGCCCTTCTTCATATATCCTTCGAGGAAGGCCCCCTGTAGCAGGAACTGAGCTATCTTTGGTGGAATGCCCCCTCCTAAGTATACGCCACCTGTTGCCAGGTAGATCAGGACCATGTTGCTGCAGTGCGCTCCAAGCATATTGCAGAATATTCGAAGCGCCTTAACACAGATGTCTGAGGAGCCCTCTAGAGCGAGTTGGGTGATGATAGAGGTGCCCTTGCTAGCAGCCTCAGGGCTCTTCATCTGATCTGGCTCAGCACCACGACCGGTGTCACGCAGGAAGGAGTAGATATTCTCTATACCTGGCCCGCAGAGCACAGACTCAACGCTAACGTGCGAAAACCTCCCCTGCAGGTACTGTAGTAATTCGATCTCCTCGCTGTTGGTTGGTGCGAAGTTCGCGTGACCCCCCTCTGAGGCCAGCAGAACGCTCCAACCAGCCTCGCGGTGAATCAGCGAATGCCCGATACCGGTGCCTGGAGCAACCACAACACAGGAACCAGCTCTATCAACTGAGCCACGGCCCTCATATACAGTGATAAGGCTGCTTGGGCCAAGTGTCGGAATAGCTGCGGCAGTCCCCACCAGATCGTTTACTAATCGAACCTTATGTAGCTTAAGGATAGCCCCTACCTCTGACTGTACGACCTCCCACGGTAGATTCGTTACCTTGATACGACCATTTACTACGGGCCCAGGAAGGCCAAAGCATGCAGCGTCTAGCTTTGAGGTTAGCGCCCCTTGGTGTTGTTCAAGGAACTGCTTGATAATAGCCTCAAGGCTCGAAAACTCCTTACTGGAATAGCGCTCAGATACTACCAGCTCAGCCTTGCCGGAGCGTCTCTCAAATAATCCGATATGAGCCTTTGTTCCACCTATATCACCTGCAATAATCATAATGTCCCCACTAGACTGAAAAGCTAGTCACTGGATGAGGGCTATACCATCCAGAACGGAGTTCTCCAACAGGCATAATACCTTTTGGCGACAGGGAAGGGCGTAGCATACGGTGTTTTGAAACGATCCGAGAAGTGCGATAGCCTAAGAAGAGGGCTCACTAGTGCTCTTTGGTGTAGTTAACTTCGTCCGTAATAACGTGGACTTCCATAGGTGTGATCCGTATAATCCCTAACACTTTTAATGGGTTTACTATATCCGCTCCGCCATGAAGATATTAATGCTCGGATGGGAATATCCCCCTCATATCGCAGGGGGCTTAGGCACAGCCTGTCAGGGTCTAACTGGAGCGCTCTCAGATCAGGGGATCTCGATACACTTCGTAGTTCCACAGCTCTTTGGAAGTGAGCGAGCCGATCACATGCTACTGACCGATCAACTGCGTAGGGTAGCAAGCCCAGCAGTGGATAACGGCTATGATTGCTCTGTCGCTGAGGAACCTAAGCCAAAAGTTGCGACTACCCGTATTCCAGCCTTTCTTAAACCTTACTGGAGCCCGGACCATTTTAAGCAGGCGGTTCTAGAAGCAGGTAGTCAGGTTGAGCTATCGAAGAGGCGCGGGAGCGACAGACATGCCAAGGCCCTTATAGATGGAGAGGTCTACGGTATCGATCTTATTAGCGCACTCTATCGTGAGGAGTTCTATCCTGAGATCCCTGCACCAAACGGGGGTCATTATGGTGATGATATCTTCAGTGAGGTTGAGCGATTTACCGCTAACGTTATTAGCCGAATCGCGACCGATGATTTTGATGTCATCCACGCGCACGATTGGATGACATTTCCAGCGGGAGTGGCGCTTGCGCAACTAACTGGTAAGCCCCTAGTAGTCCATGTGCATAGCCTGGAGCATGATCGTAGTGGCCTGTTTATCAACGAGCAGATTAATCAGATCGAGCGCTTTGGTGCGCAGTCAGCAGACAGGGTTATCGTTGTTAGCCACTATACCCGACGTTTATTAGAGCGGCACCACTCGATTCCTTCACAAAAGATCTCAGTCATACACAACGGCATATATCCGCGCCAAGCCGTAACGGATTACCGACTTAAAAAAACGTGGCCCCACAACGTAGTGCTCTTTCTCGGTCGAGTCACATACCAGAAGGGGCCGGACTATTTTATTGATGTTGCCTCGCGCGTTATTCCGCATGTGCCTGATGTACTCTTCGTACTTGCGGGTAGTGGGGATATGTTGCCGGAGATAATAGAGAGGGTAAAACAGCTCAAGCTTGAAAGTCACTTTCTCTTTCCAGGCTTCATTCAAGGAGAAGAGCTTGAAGAGATATTTTCGGTCGCTGACCTGTACGTGATGCCCTCTGTATCGGAGCCGTTTGGGCTGACGGCTCTTGAGGCGATCAGCTTTAACGTTCCGGTTATTATCTCAAAACAGTCCGGTGTTGCCGAGGTTATCGATCACGCTTTTAAGGTGGACTTCTGGGACGTTGATAGGACAGCTGATATGATTATCAACGCACTGCTGCACGAAGAGCTGCGTAATGAGATGGTCAACAGGGCTCGAGAAGAGGTAAAGAAGTTACACTGGGATGCAGCGGCGCTAAAAACCATAGAAGTATACCAAGACATCGCAAGTTCGTTGTTCCGATAGGTCATGGAGATTGATGCCAGCCCTCTGTTTTTATTTTCAAGTGCACCAGCCATACCGACTCAGGCGCTACTCATACTTTGATATCGGAGTTTCTGATTCATACTTTGATGATGCATTAAACGCTCTAATGATGAAACGGGTGGCAGAGCGCTGCTATCTTCCAGCCAATCGTACGTTGCTAAAACTTATTAAAGAGCACGGCGGAAAATTCAAAGTATCGTTCTCAATCACCGGCGTTACGATTGAGCAGATGAAGCTATATGCTCCGGAAGCGCTCGCCTCGTTCAAGGAGTTGGCAGCGACCGGATGTGTAGAGTTCCTTGGTGAGACCTATTATCACTCCTTGGCAGCACTTTATTCACCGGATGAGTTTCGCGCCCAAGTGCTCAAACATTCTGCCCTAATCGAGCAGGAGTTCGGAACCCGTCCTAAGGTCTTTAGAAATACGGAGTTGATCTATAGTGATGCGATCGGAGCAGCCGTTTCAGAGCTTGGATTTGAGGGGGTTTTGGCGGAGGGGGTAGATGAGATCCTTGGCTGCAGGTCCTGCAACGCGCTCTTTAGAGTAGAGGGACGTTCTACAGCTCTAATGCTAAAAAATTATCCTCTATCAGATGAAATTGCGTTCAGGTTTAGCTGCTCAAGTGTAGATGGCACCCCCCTTACGGCACAAAACTTTGCACAACGTATTCACAAGCTACCTGATGATACTGAGATGGTTGGACTATTTTTAGATTATGAGACATTCGGCGAACATCATCACATGGAGTCCGGCATCTTTTCATTTCTTGAGGAGTTGCCAGAGGCTTTACTTGCAGAGCCAGGTTGGAGCTTTGCTACCTTATCGGAGATTGCGGCGCGATCGGAAATAGGCACAGAGTTATCATTTCCCCGCACTACCTCCTGGGCAGATACGGCACGCGATACGAGCGCTTGGTGTGGCAATCAGATGCAGAGCAGCGCCCTTGAAAAGATCTATGCAAGCAGCCTTGCAAGCGACAGTGAAGCGTGGCGTAAACTTCAGACCTCAGATCACCTCTATTATATGTGCACCAAAGGTGGGCCAGATGGGCAGGTGCACTCCTATTTTAGCCCATTCGAGAGCCCTTACGAGGCCTTTATCGCATACATGAATGTACTGCGCGACCTCGTTGCTAGATCTAAGCCCGCACTTTCGAAGCTTGCGTAGCTGAATCTGAGAAGTCACTTTGCTGCAAATTAGCAGCCAGTCTTTCGACACATAATGAAACGAGCGATGTCCAGCCGGTTTGATGACTTGCTCCAATTCCTCGACCGGTATCGCCGTGAAAGTGCTCGTAGAATAGGATCAGATCTTTCCAGAGCGGGTCATTGGCGTAACGAAGATCTGCGCCGTGGCAGGGGCGCTTGCCCTGCTGATCTGGGATAAAGATAGAGCTCAGGCGTCGTGAGAGTTCATCGGCTACCTGCTTGAGGTTCATCAAGACCCCCGATCCTGTTGGACACTCAACCCGGAAGCTGTCGCCGTAGAATTGGTGATACCGATCGAGTGATTCAATCAGGAGCGCATTGATTGGAAACCAGATAGGCCCACGCCAATTTGAGTTACCCCCAAAGAAGTCGGTGTTAGAATCTCCCGGGCAGTAGTCGATTCCGTAGTCTTTATTCTCTAGGGTCAGCCTATAAGGGAACTCGGCATGGATCTTCGAGAGTGAGCGCATGCCGTGAGGAGAGAGAAACTCCTTCTCGTCTAGGATGTACTTGAGCATTCTAGAGAGGCGCTCGGCTGATGGGACAGCAAGGAGCCTAACACCACCAGGGGCGCGTACTCCATTCTCTCCTATAACCAGTTTCGCAGAGTGATCGGTATAGGCGATCTGTTTGGCAAGGTCCGGATGGTTTGCAACAAACCATTCAAGCCGCTTCTTAAAGCCGGGAAGACGATCGATCGTTGCGTTATCTAGAACCTCGACCGCAAATAGTGGGATAACTCCTACCAGTGAGCGTACGCGCAGAGGGATATTTGTATTATCTAATTCAAGCTGGTCGTAGTAGAAACCATCAAGTTGATCCCAGAGTCCTGTTCCTCCGAAATGATTAATTGCTGACGAGATTGAGATAAAGTGTTCAAAGAACTTTGAAGCCAGATCTTCGTATTCGTCATTCTCTACGGCTAGTTCAAGCGCCATTGCAAGCATCGTCCCGCAGTAAAACGCCATCCATGCGGTAGCGTCAGCTTGCTGCAGTGAGCCCCCCTTTGGTAACGGTGCACTGCGATCAAATACCCCAATATTATCTAGCCCAAGGAATCCCCCTGTAAAGAGGTTCTTGCCGCGTGTATCTTTTCGGTTCACCCACCAGGTAAAATTAAGTAACAGCTTAGAAAATACGCGTTTGAGAAAATTATGGTCGCCTTTACCATCCTGCTTTGTCATCTGGTATACACGCCAACATGCCCAGGCGTGTACCGGAGGGTTTACGTTAGAGAATTCAAATTCATAGGCTGGGATCTGCCCGTTTGGATGCATGTACCACTCCCGAAGCATTAGCAGGAGCTGATTTTTGGCAAAGGATGGATCAACCCGTGCGAACGCTACCATATGGAAGGCGAGATCCCATGCCGCATACCATGGGTACTCCCACTTATCAGGGACTGAGATAACGTCTCTGTTATAGAGGTGCTCCCACTCATTATTGCGCGCTTTGCGACGGTGTACAGAGGGGGTCGGCTGTGTTGGGTCACCCTCAAGCCATTCCTTTACCGAGTAGTAGTAGAACTGCTTGGTCCACAGCAATCCGCTGTACGATTGGGTTAGTATCTCGCGCTCATCTTTGCTGGCCGTCTCGGGGACTATCTCGTTATAGAACTCACGACACTCCTGTTGGCGTGCTTCAAAGATCTTGTCGAAGTCTTTTGTAAAGCGCTCTTTGTGAGGGGTAAGTGAAGACTTTATACGAAACTTGAGTTCAATAGATCCCTTGGCTGGAACCACGGTCTTGTACAACAACGCAGCCTTGGTGCCTGAATTGGTAGGATTGATAGCATGCTGCTCCCCTTGGATGACATAGCGATGGAAGGCATCTTTTACGTACGAAGAGGCGTTTTCTCCACCAAATAGCCGCCACTTATTTGTTTCGTTCTCAGTAAAGAGTGGGGTCGGACAGACGGCAGCATTGTTTGGATCAGGGAGGAATACGAATGGATCAAGTTGCGGATGCACCAACAAAAACTTGTCTTCATCGATCAATGATACGCGTGGCTTAATCGTATATCCCTCGCCGGAGCGTCCCCAACTCCAGGTATTACGGAACCATATGGTTGGCAGGAAGTGCAGTGGTGCATCCTTATCGGAGCGATTATGGGCGGTAACTTTTACCAAGATATCGTTCGGGCCAGCTTTGGCATATTCTATGAACAGATCAAAGTACTCATTATTATCAAATATGCCCGTATCCATTAATTCGAACTCGGGCTCACTTCGGCCTTGGCGCTTATTCTCATCTACAAGTTGAGCATATGGGAATTCACGCTGTGGGTACTTATAGAGTGCGCGCATGTACGAGTGCGTTGGCGTTGAATCGAGGTAGTAGTAGCACTCCTTTACATCTTCACCGTGATTGCCCTCCGCGCCACTGAGTCCAAATAGACGCTCCTTTAATATCGAGTCTTTGCCATTCCAGAGGGCAGGGGCGAAGCAGATCCGGCACTGCCGATCTGAGATGCCTAGTAGCCCATCCTCTCCCCAACGATAGGTACGGCTACGCGCCTGATCGTGTGTAAAGTACGACCAGACCGAACCATGCGCAGAATAATCTTCGCGTACGGTTCCCCATTGCCTCTCAGAGAGGTAGGGACCCCAGCGCTTCCAGTTCTTGGTGCGCCGGTCATCCTCTTGCATTCGTTTCTGTTCAGCGCTGAGTGGTGTTTTTTGCATCGGTATAAAAGTTAGATGATGGGGAGCAGTAGGGCGCACCCCTCTCATACATCGAGTCATTATAAGCTATCAGCCTGATATTACAGGAGGTTTTCTTTTTTGCCAAGACAGAAACGATCTCCTTAGGCCTCAAAAGATGTTTAAAATGCAACGTTTGAGAGAGATACCCCCATAACAGGGTAGTTATTCAGCAAGAGATATATATAGGTTTAGTATGTCTAGAACATTTTTGTCGGTAGTTGCCATAGTGTCTATCCTAACCTCGGGGTGTACTGCCCAGTCCGACTCCATAACAAGGGATGGCCTTGTTGGTGCAGTTGCAGGGGCGGGAACGGGTGCAATAGTCGGATCGGTTATCGCCAACGGCGACGTCGCAGCTAGTGCCTTACTTGGCACAGCGATCGGTATCCCTGTAGGTATCGCACTAGGCGCGATTATCTACAATAACAGTCAAGATGGCGTTCGCGAACGTAAGGTTAAGCAGATTAATAAAAACAACGCAGAGCTATTTGCTCGTCAACGTGAGCTAGACTCGCTTCGTGAAAAGATCAGAAATGACGGACCAACCGGTAATCCATCGGAACAGTTGCGGGAATATCAATATAACGGAGATACCTTAGGTAATTACTATCGATAGTTTTCTGCTAACGTAGTGCGTGCATGAGTAAAGCCCTCCCATTGACCTCGTAATAAAGCACCCCTCAAGATTGATTCTAGGGGCTCTGTTACATTTGAGATAACTCCCGGTAGAGTTCGGCCTAACATGCCATTTTTTATATGCTACGAGAGATTGATATTACGCCATAACGTTTAGGACTTAATGCGCTTTTGCCGCATATTATAGTAAGTGCGAAAAGCAGGTGTCAGATTCACTGGAACAGCATTATCTCTCAGTTGCCATATGATTTAAGTGATAGCTAATATGCCTGAGAACGCGCCAGTGCCAACCACAGCACCCAAGCATGCACAAGTTGCAGGTGCGACAGAGCTGCTCAATATCCAAGAGCTAAAACCAGTTTCGAAAGATGTTATTGCTGTTATTGCCGTGCTGCGTGAGCAGATTCTGAATCAGGAGGCAGGACTGCGGGCTTTTCGATCCGAGTTTAGAGAGCTATTGAAACCGTTTGCAGTGGTTCCTTTATGTGATGTCGTATGCCCTACATCAACCCAGGAGCTTCTCAGTGCAATACGCGCTACTGAACGGACCATAGAAGACTGCTCCGCAAAGGCTTCCTTCGGACTTAAGGTTATGCAGGATAGCCTAGTTGCCATTAAGGAGCACTTGGATAGTTACCGAGCCGACCTGCCTGAACTTACAGAGCAAACCAAAGCCATCTTTATGCAAGAGCGGGAGCTGCGCTCTACTATGACACTACTCGATCACTCATATACACAACTTAATATTTTAAGAGCGCAGTATGAGCCTATGTTGCTTAAGGAGAAGGGGTTTTCCTCAAGAGATGAGCTGATGGAGGAGGTTTGGGGCGCAGAAATGCAACTACTTGCGATCAGTTCGCGCTGGTTTAGTGCCATCAGATTTAGAGAAGAGTTGACAGAAGCCGCAGATCGCTTCGCTACCCTGAACAGCATCAAGGAACAGAGTCAGAGCTTTCAGTGGCAGCAGAGCTATTTTGCTGATCCATACTCCTACCATATCAGCGAGAAGCGATATGATCTGACTACATCACTAACGGAGTGGCTCAGTAGTATAGATGCAGAGTGTCGAGCAGCTAGGATCTTCTATGGATCTAAAGCCGCTGATGGTATTTTACTCACCTCTGGTATATTAGAAGGTGTTGCAACAGAGGCACGCGCGCTACTTAGAGCTAAGCTTGCGAGTAAAATCTTAGATCCAGATGTAGTTATTGACCTTGAAAAGAGAGCTGAGCCCCTGATTATAAGCATTTTACGCAAGGGTGATGCTAGAGCACTCTCTACATCTCTAGAGGCCACGTGTGAGGGCACACCAGTTCAATTTTATTGTGCCCTTCAGCAGGTGATAGATCTCTATTCATATGAAAAAGTGCAGGAGATGCTTTCACTCTGTATGATGAATGCTCAATTTGCGGGAGATTATTTTGATCTATCTTACGCGGATTTGTTTGGAAGTGAGCGACCATTAATCGAAAAGTGTCATATCTCTACCTGGCGAGCTGTGCAACAAACCCTAATTGAGGTCGGGGCGCTCTCTGCTCTAGAGGTAGGCCGTTTTGATCAACTTCTTGAGCAGGAGGTTCTTTCTGCCCTTATGCGCACCAGTCCACGAAAGGCAGACGCTGCTATGTTCGCCGAAAAAGGATTAGCATTCTACTCAGAGAAAGCGCTAGTTATGAATTTGCTCAGTGCGTTTAGCAATGCATCGTATTACCTTGTTAATCATGGTAGAGGTTTCTTTGCATCGCCACTTGGGGCGTATATTCGAAATCTTTCACCAGAGACCATCAAGGGCCTAGACAGTTGTAATGTTCCTGGATTGAAGGATGCGCTTGAAATTATCTGCGAACATGGGCTAATCTTTTGGCGACCTCTTTCTCTGAGCCATGGGAGTAATGGATCTTACGAGGCAAATCCTGTTAAAGCAGAGCTGTTCAAGAGTCTTGATAAAATGGCGCTCTGGTTGCTTGAAGGGGGGAAGGAACAGCAGATCTTCGCGGTAAGTAGCATACAAGCGCTATTCCAAAGTCGCGAGTTATTATCAAAGGCAGACCTCACAACATATAGAGCGATTGAGCAATGCCTTCAGGGTGACTTCTCTGCGGAGGTTAAGACAAGGGTGTGCCAGTTTATATATGAGCATCTAAGGCGCGTTAATAGCGAGGTGGGACTTGCACAGATCCTCCTTATGCATACGGTGCGGCAATCTGCTGTAGAATGCGATATGGCAGCTCAAGGGCTTACATACTTTGTCCGAGATCGTAACAATTTAGGAGATGTTTTATTTTATGCGCTCAAGCATAATCACGATGCGCCAGGAGTAAAGCAGGCGCTAAGTCAATTAACAGGGATTTCCGAGCCGGAGTTGCTGTCCGCTTGGAGCATGCTGCGCTATACTAGCGAGCTTTATAATGGCGTTGATCTTGCGCCATCCAATACAGATGGGAAGTTTATTAAGGGATATCTGCGCGCCTGTACGATCGAAGGTGGACGTGAGCTGCTCGAAAAATTCAAAGGGTATGGATATATATTTCGCCCCCAAGACTTCGAGCTATTCGCAAGCATAAAAGATAATGCCGAGCTCTATGAACAGCAGATAAAGACAATTAGGGAGTGGGCACCACACTTCTCATATCAGCCTTACCTTAGAGAATCGGCATATCCGCAAGCACTTTCTCCGTATGACGTTCTATACGGGCGATCGTTTGAATGGACATCTCAAAACATTCTAAATCTGCAGTGTCTTTACGAGCAACACAATAAAACATTACCCAGGGCCGCAAGTGATTCGTTTCTTAATAACTTGGGTGGGCTCAGAGAGCAGGTAAGCTCCGATTCTGAGTTAGCTGTCGGTAGGGAGAGCCTCCTGCGTCTGCTGCCCTCTATAGGTCATACATCGAGAGATACCACAGTTTTGAATGCGTTAGTGGGTCTAATGAATATCTGCGATCCCACGGCCCAATACAACGAAGCGGCGCAAATATTATTTGAATGTGCGGCGCGAGTTGGAGTTGATGGGGGTATGGTGGCATCTCGAGCTTGTTTTAAGCCAGAGTGTATTACGAGTATCGATGATCTTAAGCAAATAGCAGCGCAGATTGAACGCCTATACATGGATGGGTTTGGCGACAATAACATGTGGAATATTACAAGAGCATTACTCTCCACTAGCTGTTGTGAGTCGTTACAAACAGGCCAAGCATTGAGCATGATCAGGAATTTCTTCAGGGAGTTTGGCCCGTACGAGACCCCACTGCTTTTTTCATATTATGTTCGCCTATCTACTGCCAAACCGATATCTGAAGATATGAAACGCTTTGGAATCCTAGAAACCGGTCATATTGGTATCTATCAGCTGCGGCAACGATGCAATGATTTTCGAAAGCAGCTCCTTGATACTAGAGGCTCTGTTGATGAGACTCCAATAGGCATAGAGCTTTTATCTCAGATTGCTCGTATGAGGGAATCTCATTGGCATTCAAGGCAACTTGAGGAGATAGTGCAACGATTTAATCTTGCGCTGATACACGGTGATATAGCACCTCTTAAGGCAGGCATTGTGAGGGGGAGTATAGAGGTACGACGTCTAGATCAGAGGAAAGTTGCCGACTTCCAATTCACCCAGGAAAGTATAGCCCGTTTTGAAATGTTGCAAGGTGAGATTAGGAACGCCCTTGCTATTACGGGACTAGCTGGCATACAGGAAAAGTTGGGCTTGGCGATAGAGGGACTGTCGCGTGAGAGAGAGAGCTTTGAGAGGCCGCTCAGTGCGCAGGAGCGCTTAGGAGATCCACTCGGGCGACGTGCACAGGGGCGGCAACGACAGGCTGCAGCGCTTGCTACTCTAAGCAGTGAATTATCACATGAGATGGTCGATTCCGGGGTTGGCACAATCCTCGAGCGATTATTGACCTGGCAGCGACAGGATCACCCCATTACAACCCCTCTAAGTCGCACGATCCTATTTTGCGAGATCCTAAAAGACCAAGCCGTTCGTGATGAGTGTTCAGAGATTGCGGCGATGAGTATGAGTAAGCACGCCGTTGAGTTGCTTATGAATATCGTCTCCAATCGAGTCAAAGACGAATTGTTATCGACCACTCCACTTAGTAAAGGAGCCCGTAGTAGGGCGCATGAGATATTGGGTGTGCGTAGTTTTGCTGAGGAGTTAATGCGCTTGAACCGGCTGGTTGATACCGAAAGGGACCACTTTGTTCTTATTCCGAATCGCAGTATCTTTGCAGAGCTATCCGGACAGATCGCTGACGCTTGTTGGGCTAGGCAATCTAATATACTACATCGATTCCCCCGCATCTCTGCCGTAACTATAGTGCGCAATGAGGGTGGAAAAGAGTCACGAGTTGCTGGAGCCGCGCTGCTTATCGACCACAAGAACGAAGATGGCGATGGGGTAGTTATTATTAGAGGTCTCAACCCCCTGCAGAGCTACATTACTAGACTTGATGCGGGAGACTTCGTAGAGCAGTTTGTCGAGTGGCTAGCACCAATAGCCCGCAACCTCGGTGCTCGATTTATTGCGATCCCTGGTGCTGAGCAGCAGAGCGCCCAGTCAAACAGGCCCGACATCAACGCATACATCGATAAAATATATGCGAGAGCGAAGACGCTTCAACTTGCCCCAGCGCCAGAGAATACCTTTAACTCCTACGATATCAGCTCAACGTGTATAGTGCTTAGAGATCTGGTTACTTAGAGAGAGCAGCTTTTAGGGTCTCAGCCTTATCTGTTCGTTCCCATGAGAAGCTTCCATCGTTACCCGGATCGCGCCCGAAGTGCCCGTACGCGGCGGTTGAACGGTAGATCGGCTTTAGCAGGTCGAGGCATTTGATAATACCACGGGGGGTAAGATCGAAGATCTCCCGCACTGCTGTTGAGATTGCATCCTCTGACACAACGCCTGTGCCAAATGTATTAACATAGACTGAGACCGGTTTTGCTACCCCGATAGCGTAGGCGACCTGCACCTCACAGCGCTGAGCAAGGCCAGCAGCGACCACGTTTTTCGCAATATAGCGGGCGGCGTATGCAGCCGAGCGATCAACCTTAGATGGGTCTTTGCCGGAGAAAGCTCCTCCACCGTGACGACTGTAGCCGCCATACGTATCAACGATGATCTTTCTTCCGGTCAGGCCACAATCTCCAACGGGGCCGCCGATAACGAAGCGGCCGGTTGGGTTAATAAGGTACTTAGTCTTATTGGTTAGATATTTAGCTGGAATTACCTTCTTAACGATCCTCTCGATAACGTACTCTTCCAGATCTTTCAGCGAGGTTTCCTCTGTGTGTTGGGTTGAAATAACCACGGTATTAACCGATTCAGGTCGACCATCCCTGTACTGAACGGTAACCTGACTCTTGGCGTCGGGCTTTAAAAATGAACCCCGCTCGGTGCGACGATCGCGCGATAGCGCCTTCATCAGTTGATGGGAAAGGGAGATCGGAAGGGGCATGAGCTCCTGTGTCTCGTCGCAGGCAAACCCGAACATAAGGCCCTGATCTCCAGCCCCCTGCTCTTTATGAAGTCCCTCATGCTCATTAACACCCATGCTGATGTCCGGTGACTGTTGGCTAATGAAGGTCATTACAGAGCAGCCCTGGTTATCGAATCCGAGTTTGGGATCGTCGTATCCGATATCTTTTACAACTGCACGAACTAATTTCTCGTAATTTACTACATGCTTTGAGGTGATCTCCCCGGCCAGGATAACCACATTATCTTTGATCAGGGTTTCGCAGGCTACGCGGGCCGTTGGATCGTGTGTTAGAAATTCATCAAGAACCGCATCGCTTAACTGATCCGCAACTTTGTCAGGATGGCCCTCCCCAACTGATTCCGAGGTAAAAAGGAAGTTACTTAATGTCATGGATCGTCTCCTCATATATAGCTGCAGGATAATTTCGAGATAGGATATTACCAAGAACGGATCTTTAACAAGGCGAATTCGAGTTTTTAAGGAGTTAGAGGGGGCCTCTAATCAGGATCGTTTGTAAGATCTCTATGTTTAACGCTTGTAAGATAGTGGGTTGAGTCTATTTTCTTACTTAATGCTTCAGCGATCGCAACCGAACGATGCTTTCCACCGGTACATCCCACCCCAATATTTAGGTAAGCTTTGCCCTCAAACTGGTATCTGGGAAGCAGAAATGCTAGCAGCTCTGCATATTTATTAACGAATTCTGTGGCGTCAGGTGATGAAAATACGTAGTCACGTACCCCGGTATCCCGACCATCTTGCTCGCGCAGCTCTTCGATAAAATATGGATTTTTAAGGAAGCGCACATCAATTAGTAGGTCGCAATCTATAGGGGAGCCGTGCTTAAAGCCAAACGAAAGAAAATTTACGAGCATGCTGCGCCCCTGCGCTGTGCCAATCGAGGCTAGAAAACTCCGTAGCTCGCGTTTAAGGTCATGAATAGTCAAAGAGGAGGTATCGAGAACCAGGTTGGCGGCCTCCTTAATCGGTTGCAGACGAGCCCTCTCACGTTGGATCGTATCTTCAAGGGTCTTGTCTTTAATCGGATCAAAACCGGGATGAGGACGACGAGTTTCGCTATAGCGGCGTACGATCGCTCTTGTCTCGGCGTCGAGAAAGATAATTTTTAGGTTTGCAGCTCTCGGGGTAGTTGAGAGCAGTAACGGCATTAGTTGGGCCCTGCTCTCCTGGGAGTCTATATCGAGTAGTAGCGCGGTATGAGAGAAGCGAGCCCCGGCAGTCTTTGAAAAGGCGAGAAAATTATTGAGCAGGGGCACCGGGAGGTTATCTACGATGTAGTATCCACTGTCGGCCAGTAGATCCATCGCCGATGACTTTCCAGCTCCCGATAGCCCCGTCACAATAATGAGTGAACTAATATGGTCAAACGATGCAAGGGCGCTCAATGGTGTTTGGTAACCTTCTCTTTGTGTTTTCTAAGCTGCTGACTCAATGAGTCAGTGAGCTTGTCGATGGAGGAGTATAGACTATCACTTTCCTCTTTGGCGATAAAGTCAGCACCCGAAAGGTGCATGGATACCTCCGCTATCTGTCGCATTTTTTCTACTTTGAGAACGATGTGTGCCTCGGTATCCTGATGAGCGAATTTACGTACGCAGTGCTGTACCTTATCGGTAGCGTATTGCTTGATTGCCTCAGTTGCCTCAACGTTAAGAAATGCGATGCTGACGTTGATTACCTTTGATGAGTCGCTCATTAATTCCTCCGTTTTTAAGCTATACGTTTCTTCTTAACTTAATATCGAGACAGTGGCTCCTTCTCTGTTAAACATTGAGTATAGGTCATCTATCAACAGGTAGATGGCACCCTCTATATCTTCCAAACTAAACAACGCGGCTCGATAAAGTAAAGAAAAATCGGAGTAAAATACCGAAACTTAGCAGGTTGTTTGCTTCAACCCTGCTACCCTTTATTTTACAACCATTTGTATGATTCTCGACCTGTTTTAATATAGACATGACCATTTGGCGCTCTTGCAGGAGATAATAAAGCGTAGAGGTGAGAGAAGTGGCCTAAAGCACTTACGCATATCTATTACAGCGTATAGCCACCTAAACACACTGCTTGCGCTGTGAAGATGAAGGAATACCTAGAGTTTCTCTATACTTAGCAACTGTTCTGCGGGCAATCTGAATCTTGTCATTCTTCAGGCTCTCGACTATATATTGGTCACTAATAGGGTTTTGTGAAGATTCAGCCGCTATCAGCGTCTTGATGCGCTCCTTTACCGAGGAAGAGGAGATATCGCTGCCGTTGGCGGTCTTAATCCCCGATGTAAAGAAGAACTTAAGTTCAAAAACTCCCTGTGGAGTATGAACGTATTTTTCAGTCGTTACACGACTTACGGTCGACTCATGCATTCCGATATCTGCGGCCACATCTTTCAGTACAATGGGATGCATGCGACTAATGCCGTGTTCTAGAAAGTCGCGTTGAAATTTCATAATGCTTTCTGTCACGCGGTAGATCGTCTGTTGTCTTTGCTGAATGCTTTTGATCAACCACGAGGCTGCACGGAGTCGCTCTGTTAGATAAGCCTTGTTTGGTGCGTTAGAAGGATCTCCACCCTTAAGCATTCCAGCGTAATATGGACTAACCCGCAATCTAGGCAGTCCCTCTTCATTCATAATAACCACCCAGTCATTTCCGACCTTCTGAACGTAGGCGTCGGGAACGACATAGCGGGTGGTGTCATCAAAGAATCTTCCGCCAGGGCGTGGCTCTAAAGAGCGAATAGTGTTGATCGCACGTGCTATATCCTCAAGTGAGACCTCCTCGGCTTTTGCAATAGCATCGAACTTTCTCTTTTCAAGTTTATCGATGTGATTATTGATAATCCGCGATTCCAATCCATTAGCAAGACCGATCGCCTCTAGCTGCGTTAAAAGCGACTCTTTGAGGCCTGACGTACAGGCTCCAACCGGATCGAAGAAGCGCATGATGTCAGAGACCGCAGCGACATCTTCAACCATGCAGTTGCATGCGCTAGCGATATCCTTGCGAGGGCAATCAAGAAACCCCTCTTTGTTCAGGTTGCCGGAAATATGCTGGGCGATCATGCAATCTTGCTCTGAGAAGTCATAAAGCCGGACCTGTTCTAGCAGGTGTTGCTCAAGGCTCTTGTTGATGACCGCAGCTATCTCTGGTGGTTGTCGATCGTCGTAGCTACTTATTCCCTTAGCAGCGGCGGAGCCCTGGTAGTCGGTGAATGTATCGATGTAATCATCCCAGTCAGCTTTAGGTTCAGATGGAGTTGCATCGCTTAAGCGCTCATCTCCCTCTGATGTAGCGGGGCTAAGGGGCGAGAGGACAAGGGGCTCCCTAGGATCTGGCTCAGGAGACGGAGTCCCGCGCAGATCGTAATCTTCTCTGGCCTCCTCAAGGATAGGATTTTCAAGCATCTCACGCTCAATAGCCTCCTTGTATTCAAGTCGGCCTAGTTGGAGAAGCTTGATAGCCTGTTGGAGCTGTGGGGTCATCAATAACGACTGCCCCATCTTTTGAACTAATTTTGTCTCGAATCCCATAGAACAGCTTTCGTTACCTAGTGGGATGGCAGTGTAGTGCAACCCGTCCCCTTATAGATGACAAAAGTGGCTCGGCAGGGCCGATCTATCTCGTAGTTTTAGTAATTATTATGCAAGTTTCGTGCAAAGCTCTGATTGAAACGAGTAAAACCCAAATAAAACAAAGGGTTATGTAGTAATTTTACTAGCAGGAACTTTTTACAGCTCGAAATCGCCACCTAGATAATAGCGGCGCGCTTTCTCAGATTTGGAGATAGCTTGTGGGGTGCCCTCTTCAAGAACCTTACCATCGACCAGAATATAGGAGCGATCGCAGATTCCGAGGGTTTCTCGCACATTGTGATCGGTAATCAGCACCCCGATCCCCTTCTTCTTGAGGGTGGAAACAATCTCCTGAATATCCTTAATCGCAAGCGGATCGATCCCAGCAAAGGGCTCGTCTAACAGTATGAACTGAGGATTTCTAGCCAAGCAACGACTGATCTCAACGCGGCGACGCTCTCCACCTGATAGTGAACTTGCCAGGCTGCTCTGTAATCCTAGTAATCCAAGCTCATCGAGCAGCTCTGTCAGACGCGCTTCACGTACCTGCTTTGAAGGAAAGTCCATCGTCTCTAGGATCGCCAGCACGTTATCTCGTACCGAGAGCTTACGGAATACTGAAGCCTCTTGCGGGAGATATCCTATTCCATGGCGCGCGCGCATGTACATCGGCTCTGCCGTTATGTCGCGATCATTAAAGGTGACTGAACCGGTATCTGGAGCGGTTAATCCTACGCACATATAGAAGGTGGTGGTCTTACCGGCGCCGTTTGGGCCGAGTAGTCCAACAACTTCGCCGGCTTTAACCGAGATCGATACACCATCTACGACCTTGCGGCCGCCGTATCTCTTCGTCACATTATTTGTTTGTAGGGTACTGAGCATCGTTATAGTTTTAGATCTTACCTGCGTCTGTGGTTAGGGTATCTATCATGTCGCTCGTTATCGTGATGACCGGCAGCTTCATCAGAGAGTAGGGACTTGAGCAGGTGTAACCGCTGAATATCTTCGCGTGATAGGCAGGCAACCTCAAGGAGTCCTAGTAGCTCCGGCAAGAGAGCTGAGCGTCGGTACGCACCTGGTTTAAAATCTCGTACAGGGGTGTTGCGCACTCGTGACCAGAGGGAGAGTAACATCTGGATTTTTTCTCGCTCTTTTCGTGGAACGACTAGACGGGTAAAGCAGGCACTCAAACGCTCCCCTAGATCGGAGGCTTGCGGCAGCATCTCTGCAAGATCCCTTAGCCAGATCGAATCCCCAGCGGTAAAAAGTGCGATGATGGTGAGCACGACTGTTGGAGAGATCTCCTCACCACTGAGAACCAGGTCGTCGATCTTCTCAAGACATTGGCTGAAATCACTTTCAGCCGAGAGTAGTCGCGCATTATTTTCAAGCAGTTCGGGTAGGATATGTTCAAGCAGTCCGGTATCTCCTAGCAGCGATAGAATAGTAAGGAAACATCCGGAGGAGAAATCCTTTTTTAGCTCATCAAAGACCCGTACCTGAGAGCACTGAGTAATCCAAGATGAGTGCTCAATAATAGCACTCCAGCAGCTGCGCTCTATGCTAAAGCCGTTGCGAGCGGAGTGGCGCACTACTCGCAGCATGCGAACTGGGTCTTCCTTAAAGCGTATCTCCGGAACTCCTATGACACGAACAACACCCTCTTTAAGGTCCTGCATGCCCCCTACGTAGTCGATAATCTCCATCGTTGATACGTCGAGAAAGAGTCCGTTGATCGTTAGATCTCGCCTAACAGCGTCGGTTGCTTCGGTCCCATAGGTGTTGTCATTTGCAACGGGCGAGGCTTGCTCGCCATCGGAGGGTTCAGATGCTTCGACAAGATCGCGAAAGGTAGAAACTTCAATTGCCTTGCCGTGAGAGAAAAAGATATGCGCCAGTTTAAAGCGGCGTCCTATAATGCGGCAATTACGGAACAGAGATTTGATCTCGCGCGGAGTTGCATCGGTAGAGATATCAAAATCCTTCGGTGTTTTTCCGATCAGGATATCGCGCACCCCACCACCAACGATATAGGCCTTAAACCCTGCGCGTTGAAGTCGGTATACGATCTTGCGAGCATCATCATCGATGTCGTTTTTTCCAATAGAGTGCTGACTAGCCTCGTAGGTGGTGCCCTCGTTGGGGGTTGAATCGATGTTGTATACAGGTGATGGTTCGATCGGAATCATGAGAAGTTAACTATACTGCTTATCGTTGTTTATCACGGTAGCACATCTACGAGTCTTTGCAGTCGGCGTGTATTCGCACCATGTTAGAGGAAATAGGGGTAGAAAATAAGGAAATCAATATCTTACAAGCCTTTCTCCTCTCTAAACTAGTGTACGAGTGTTGTTTAGAATTCTCAAGTAAAGCTGTTAAAAACCACTCAACGGCCTTTGTTAGAACGATAGTTGCCTAAATGTAGATGGGTGAATTTTAAAGAAAGGATCCCATTACAGGCTTAATTATTTTGATTTAAGATGTAAGTTCAGTGGGTTATCGATTGTCAGGGAAGTTGATAAGCAAACTTGTTGCTCAAGAAATTTGGGCGCCTATCCGACTCTTATCTATAGGCAAGGGGGCTATAAATAGCTCCACTGCTGTGAAGTCCCTGTAGAAGTATAGTCGTTTAACTTACAGGGAAAGAGGAGAGAAGTTGGCTCCACAGGATGTGGAGCGTAATAAACGATCCGTACGGTGTTAAATGTGAGGGCGAGATCGCAAAAAGATGCGGCCCCCCCCCAACCGTCAAACACTCATGGAGGAGTGCTATATGGCAAGAGCGGTATTTCCACACGAGGTCACCGATCCAGATTTTCAGTGGCTACTTTCCACCTACTGCGAAGCGCATCCCGCGGCGATGATGATCGATATTAGCTGTGTACCTGTTGTAGTTCTTCTCTTTGATCAGAGGATAGCTATTACGCAGGAGCATGTAGCAACTGGGGAGCTATTGGCGCTACCACCCGGTCAAGGGGAGGAGGGTGATGCATCCTCCTCGCAGAAAAAATAGTGGGTCATCATTCCAGTGGATGATGTTGGGATGGGCGGGTTCAATAACTACCCCCCCGCACCCACAAGGATAACGATGCGGCGAAGCCCTTGGAGCGCCACTCTTTAGAGCGGCAAGAAAGGAATCAGGTGGGCGATCTTTTTCGTGGCTGGACTAGAGTCGAGGGCTACCAGTGCTACCGCGCCTCTTCTACGGCTACCCAGGCCCTGCCCTTGCCCAAACAAGATCCATAAGATTGACTACCACTCTATATAAAGCTCTCCGTACGATTCTGGAAGGACCTCGCAGGGATAGTTAGTTTGAAGCAATTTCCAGACGGAGCCGTTACATTGAACAACGTACTGAGCTGGATCTGCGCGGGCTACAAAGGGCCCCTGTTTTTGTTTGGATATCATCTCATATCGACGGTTCTCCACCTTTGCGTTCTTGGAGTCTTTCACCCAGTTTAGCACCCAGAGTGAGCCGGAGATAAGGACGCAGATAATTACGACTATACCGAAGATCATAAGCTCGGCTTCGCCCTTCTGGGAGTGTTTTGATCGATAGTTCAAATCCTTTGAGCCGTCTGACATAAGAACCTTTATAGCCTCACTCCATAGTAATATCGGAGCACAGGCGCTGTATATCTATGATACCGTTATGGTTCGAAATTGAGCTTTTGTGCTGTTAGAGGCCGCTCTTTTACGAGCAGCTCTTTAGGGATCGCTTGAGTAGTGCGTAACTAGCTGATTTATAACGCCTTATCAGATGGCTTTGCCAGCACGATCCAGGCTGTATATGGGGCGTAGGTACGAGTTTCTATGAGCTCATGTACCGCCCTTGAGTGTTGTTCAGAGAGCCCTGCATAGGGATATTCAATAATACAGATAGCCGGGCGAGAGAGGGTTCCAAGTAACGCAGACTTGAGTAGTTGCAACCTTCTGTGTTCTGAGAAACTTAGTAGCGCAATCGGCATACCAAGATTTATCTGATTAAGATCTAATAGTGTAAGGAGCTCAAGAACCTGACGAGTTTTTGGCAATGCACGGAGTACCCCAGTTATCTGAGAGGCAGATGAATTTAGGATCTCAGAGAGCGAGAGTCCACGAAACAGCACCTCGCTAGCCGGAGCGCTAAAGCGCATACCGTTACAGGTATAACAGGGGAGAGCAGCGGGGCGCTCACAGCCAGGAATCTTTTCAAGAATAACTCCGGCCGCAAAACATGTTGGACAGCTTGCCGAGGGGCGCTTTTTAGATCTAATTGAGAGATCCTTAGCGTGCAGACCCCGTATTCGCGCATCAAGTGAGGAGGCAAATAGCTTAGTTAGTGGTTCAAAGAGAGCGAGCTCCTCGATTACGAGCTTTCGAATATTACCGTAATAGCTAAAGAGCTCAATAGCGCAGGGAGAGAGCTTATGCTGTGTTTCAAACGAGACCTGTGAACCCTCTGGTGCTCCCTCTAGCGCAAGCAGTATCTCTCTGGTTGATATATTAGCGACACCTGGGTCGTAGTAATAATCTCCCAAGCCGATAGTAAGGCCTGGTGAATGGTCAGGTGCGCTTTCTTTAATCCTTAGCGTCCCAAGTGTTAGCGCTGGAATCGAGTTAACTGGAACGCATGTGGTCCGTAACGGTTTGCGGAGAGCATCTCCGATAATAAGTGTACCGTTACGTTTTGATCGACGCGTTATAATGTTACGCATGTTTTTAGATCGCTCCTGAGTAAAGATCTCATGGGGCAGGTCGATCAGAGTTGTGTCTAAGGGGGCAGCTCGACTAAAGCTAGCAAGAACGGAGAGGCTTGCTAGCTCCTGCGGCGGAATCTTGGCTGCCGAGTAGCCAAGAGGATATACACCCAGTCCAATAGTGCACAGATCTTGCTGAAGCTCCTCAGATATAATGTCTCTTAGGGGTAAGGCTAAACTGAGCTGCGCAATCGGAGTGCAGAGTAGGGCTTCAAGCGTTATACCCGCCACATTTATACCACGCTCTACGTATCCTGCTGTACCTGATGTAGGCCCATTAACAAGCAACTCATCTAGACGCTTTCGATATATTGGGGGCAGGTCATGGCGGCAACGTTGACATGCGCCGTGGGGCGCATAGATCGTCTCACGTACAGCACCAGACACAGAGACGATTAGATGTGGGATATTCCAGGCGCTTTGTATCAATTGAACTACTCGCGAGGCTAGCTGCTCCCCTGCGTGAAGTGAATCAATTAGTACGCGTTGGTTACCATTGCTTAAAAGTTCACATGTAAAGCCAGCTCTTGCTGCCCAATCAGTGAGCGTTGCAGAGGTGCTAGTCAGCGATATGGAGATATCGTTAGCTATATGATCAGATCTGATATCTCTTACTAGTTCACTAGCACTACGAAATGATTGACACGGTTCGCCGCAACCTGGACAAGAGAGAGAGGGGCTCGTAAGGAAGAGTTGAAGCAGGGGAGCCTTAAGATTAAGAGCGGTAAGGATCGTGCGTGCCTCATGGGCCAGTAGGGCAGGGGAGGTATGTTGTAGGCGCATATCGCAGCGGATCTCATGCTGTGCAAGTAACGGTTCCGGAATTTCGCCGTTTCTCACAGAGTCAAGGAAGTTCGTAACGCGTTGAGATTGCGCAACGGCATTCTCAATCCATAACAGAGAGAGCGCGGAGAGATCTTCTCTCTCCTCTACCGTGCCAGATTCCGGTAGGGCTAGGGAAAAGGCCTGATATGCGTCTGCTGTTGCTCCTGCTGTTCCTCCTGCACTGGCACATAGCGCATAGTAGCGCGCCGCCGAAAACCCACGCACAGTTATCGTTCTGGAGCTGCTTGTTACAGGCATCTATCCATTGACCTACCTTAAGAGCCTTTCCTTAATCCCCTCAATCCTCTCGATGACGATTCTCTGATAATTCTCAAGCAGCTCAGCAGAGAGAGCCTCAAAACGCATCACTAGTACAGGTTGCGTATTCGATGCACGCACAAGCCCCCAGCCGTTCTCGAAGTTAACCCGTACCCCATCAATAGTATCAACATCGTAATCTGGAAAGGCCGACTGCGCCTCCTTGGCAATAGCAAACTTTATCTCCTCAGGACAATCAACCCTAATCTCAGGTGTTGAGAGCATCGGAGGAAGCCCAGCCAGAAGTGATGAGAACGGCCCGGTATGTTTGCTCATGATCTCGACTAAACGGCTAGAGGCGTAGAGAGCATCATCGAAGCCAAAGAATCTGTGCTTAAAGAAAATATGACCGCTCATCTCTCCGGCTAGATCGCCCTTGGTCTCTTTGAGCTTACTCTTGATAAGCGAGTGCCCAGTTTTCCACATAATGGCGTTGGCGCCGCGCTGTCTTAAGTCATTAAAGAGTAGGCTCGAACATTTTACGTCGCCAATAATCGTAGCGCCTGGTTTTTCAGCTAAGATCTCCCTGCCGTAAATTAGCAGGAGCATATCGCCAAAGACTATCTCTCCACGCTCATCAACGACACCGATACGGTCCGCATCCCCGTCCCATCCGATGCCGAAATCTGCTCGGTTATTCTTAACCGATGCAACCAATGCTTGGATATTCTTGAGTACGGTCGGATCTGGATGATGGTTTGGAAAACGCCCATCTGGCTCACAGAACAGTTCAATCACCTCAACACCAAGGGCTCTTAGAACATCTGGTCCGATCATTCCTCCAACACCGTTACCGGCATCAACGACCACCTTAAGCTTGCGGGGGCCCATATGAGAACGGGAGTTCTCTATTAGATTATTGATATACGGTTGGCGAATATCAACTGTGCTAATGGTGCCGCGCTTCGCTGTGGGCTGCTTAGTAAGCACCTGCTCACACCGTACCTTTAGGTCCTGTATCTCGGCACCAGAGAGCGTTTGCTTGCCTAGCAGGATCTTAAAGCCGTTCATGTCTGGGGGATTGTGGCTCCCTGTTACCTGAATACCTCCCCCTAGATCCTGAGAAAATACCGAGAAGTAAAGTTGAGGGGTAGGACCCATCTCTGTGCACACAACGTCCAGACCCTCTTCAGCTAGCCCCTCAGCGAGTGCCTGAGCGTAGGCAGGTGAGCTTAGGCGACAGTCATAGCCAACTCCGATACGGTTGAGGTTGTTCTCAATAGCAAGGGTTGCATAGGCCCTACCCAAGATGCGCGCGAACTCCGGTGTGAGCTCAGTATCTACGGTTCCTCGGATATCATATTCTCGAAAAATAACCGGATTTATCTTCATGCGTAATTCCTTTTCCTTTATGCCGTTATAATTTCTTATCTACAGAGTGATTTTTATACAGGTCACTTACAAAGTAGGAAGAGAGGCGTGCTTGAGTTTTTTGCTTCTGAATAGATGAACGAGCCTCATCTCTAAGTGCTTTCTGGTTCTCTTCGTTATCACTATCTTCGCCTGCCGCAAAGCGTTGTTCAATAAAGAATATCTGGACCCCCTTATCACCCTCAATTGGCCTACTGTGAGAGCCAGCTTTTAGTGCAAAGACCGCATCGAACACATCACGGCTAAGATCCTGCTCGGCTATAAGCCCTAGCGAGCCACCCTCAGCACGATTTGGTCCATCAGATAGGCGTTGTGCTACGGCATTGAACGCCTCGCCAGCCTCAAGTGCGCTTAGTACCTCAAGCACCCTAGCCTGGAGCTCTTCGGGGGAGCGACGCTCCGAGGAGATAAGTATTGTGGAGAGCTTTATAGAGGTGGTGGTATGAGATAATTCAGGATGATCGGCTAGATACTGATCGATCTCGCCATCACTGACACTTGCACCGCCCCGCATAACAGTCGAGGAGAGTTTGGTCCTTAAGATGTCAAATCTAACCTGTTTTTTGTACCAATCGATCGATTGCCCCTCCTTGGCGAGCGCCAACTGAAAGTCCTTGATCGACATAGAGTTTCTAGAGGCGACCTCCTGTACGTAATCCTCGACCTCCGCATCTGAGATGGAGAGGCGCTTTGCGGTGGCCTCTAATTCAACTAACCTTTCCAAAATGATAGCATCGAGCGTTTTAATAGCCTCTTGATCGCTCGCAGCCTCTCGCAAGCCGAGCCTACGGGGAGGCATTAAACGTGCATTAAGGTCACTTAGGGTGATCGGCTTATCATCAACCGATGCCACTATAGCATCGAGTACGATCTCTTCTTTTAAGTCGTTGTTGGTAATCTTAGCTTTTGTGGTCTCTGGGGCCGCCCAACATGGCAGGATGCTCATAATGATAGAGAGAACTGCGATCCAACGATGGGGTGTTAGGTACATACTTAGTGAATCTTATTAGGTTGGTGAGAGGTGTGCAAGTAAGGCAGTCTCCTATTATAAGTTAGCCGAAGCCAACCCCTCAGAGCCGCCGTAGCCAACCGTTTCGAGCACCTGTAAGACACGACGGAAAAGATCTGGGAGTGAAGCGGTTTCACCTTCCTTTAAAATAATTGAGAGCGTATTCCCGCGACCAAATCGATAGGTATGGGGGTGCTTTTGCACTAATTGCAGGGCCTTTAGTCCGTCAACCCTTGTATTACAGGTCGGTTTATATCCATCACGCAGCAGCGCTAGTGGGCTAAAGGTCAGCGATATCTTAAGCGGCGTGAGCTCCGATTTAACAACTCCATATGCACGCAACAGCCCGCGGTAGCGCATCAGAAGCATAAGGTTATCAACCTCAATAGAGCAGGGACCGAAGCGGTCCTCGATTTCGCTTTGTAGATCGGCGGCCTCGTCGTTATTACGTATGTTTGAGAGGCGTTGGTAGAGCACCAAGCGCTCCCCTATATCGGGTACATAGGCTTCAGGAATAAAGGCATCGACCCCAACAATACGTATGTCCGGATCGATAATGTCCTCCAATTGAGGCTCCTCGCCCTTTAGGTCCGCTACCGCTTCATGAAGAATACGGCAGTACATATCGAATCCAACCGAGAGCACGTTTCCCGACTGTTCCTTACCAAGTAGATTACCTGCGCCGCGAATCTCTAGATCCCTAATGGCTAAGTTAAAGCCCGCTCCGAGCGAATCTAGAGACTGCAAGACCTTGAGGCGCTCATGCGCCTGTCCGCTTAGGGAGCGCAGGTGTGGAACGATAAAGTAAGCGTAAGCCTGGCGCTTGGCGCGTCCCACCCTTCCCCGAAGTTGATAGAGCTGGGCAAGCCCAAACTGATCAGCTCGATCGATTATGATCGTATTAGCGTTTGGAATATCGAGCCCCGATTCTACGATAGTAGTAGAGATCAAAACATCTATTTTGCGTTCGAGAAAACGACGCATAATCGGTTCTAGCGTTGTTTCGCTCATCTGCCCATGCGCAAACTCAAACTTGGCTTCCGGGACAAGCTCTGCCAGGTGCGCAGTTATCAGCCCGATATTCTGTACGCGGTTATGAATATAGAAGGCCTGTCCACCGCGCCGTAGCTCTCTCAAAATCGCATCTCGCACTAATGAGTCATCACGCTCGGCAACGTAGCTCTGTATTACCTTGCGATCGACCGGAGCTGTATGGATTAGGCTGATATCGCGAATATCAAGAAGGGACATATGCAGCGTGCGTGGGATGGGGGTCGCTGTCAGGGTCAGCACATCGACGTTGGTTCGGTAGGAGCGCAGCCGCTCCTTCTGTTTTACTCCGAAACGGTGCTCCTCATCTATAATAAGAAGCCCGAGGTCCTTAAATTGCACATCCGGCTGTAATAATCTGTGAGTACCGATAACGATATCGATCTCACCGCGAGCGATAGCATCGAGCGTTTTTTGGTTCTCAGCAGGGGAATAGAAGCGACTAATGGCACCGATCTTGGCGGGATAACCGGCAAAACGTCCTGCAAAGTTTTTCTTGTGCTGTTCGACCAAGATGGTTGTTGGTACTAAGATCGCAACTTGACGGGCGTGTTGGAAGCACTTAAACGCGGCGCGAATAGCCACCTCAGTTTTCCCAAAACCAACATCTCCACATACTAAACGATCCATAGGCTTATCATTCGCCAGGTCATTGAGGGTCTCCTTGATAGCTTTGCGCTGATCGGGAGTTTCATCATATGGGAATGAGTCGGCAAAGCGTTCATCCTCTGCCCCAAAAGGTTCGAACCTCCAGCCCCGTGCGACTGAACGAGAGGCATATAGTCTGATCAGGTCTCCAGCCAGCGTTACGATCGAATCGCGAATCTTTTGCTTAGTTCTAAACCAGCGCGTTGAGCCGAGCTTGTCGATGTGCGGTTGTTGGCCCTCTGTGGCCACGAACTTCTGAATCTTGCCGATCTGATGAGCCGGTAGGTAGAGCCGACTATCGGAATAATCGATCTGCAGAAAATCTCCTAGCACACCCTCAACTGTCAGGTGCTTGAGTCCCTGATAAACCCCGATGCCATAGTCTATATGCACGACGAAGTCTCCCTCTTTAAGGAGCGAGAGTGTGCTAAGGAGTCTTTTGGCGCTGATCTGTGGTGTTTTACTGGAGCGGTATGAGCGCTCGCTAAAAACCTCGTTTTCCGAGATAAAGCAGAGCTTTTCTTTAGGTAGTCGACAACCTGAGTTTAGGTGGCCAACGATAATGGCGACGGCTGGACGACGGGGCGCATTTATCCAACCCTGAGCGGTGCCGGTCAGTACCGGAGCATCTGAGCCGATATCCAGTAGGATCGATTGGAGCCGTTGGGCACGCGAGGTCGAGCCGACGCTGAAGGCGACTGAGAAGTTTTTAGAGCGCCACTGATTTAGATACTCCTTAAGGGGCTGAAAGGCCTGCCCACTTCCGACCGCGCTATGCATCCTGGTTGCTAGATCGAGGGTGCTCTCGGACCGAACGTTAATAGAGCCCTCTTTATCAAGGGAGTCATCGATCCCTGAAAGTTCATACGATACGAGGCGTGTCAGTTGAGCCGAGGCGGTATCGTAATCGATATATATATCGGAGGCCTGTGGGATTAGGTGCTGCTCCTCTACCAATCTGGTAGCGCGCTCGCTGCTTATCTCAGAGAACTCCGCAAGCAAGCGCAGGATCTGATGCTTGTCTACGGCGTGCACGATAGTATTTGCAGGAAGAATATCGAGCAACGTTGGCAGGGGTGGTGCTGCAATGTACTGCAGCAGCTCAAGACCTGGATAATCATCCCCCTGTTCAAGGGCCTGCAGGATCTTCTCTACTTCGCGCGGAGGGGTACCCGTTTGAACGGCACGTTCCTTGAGTTTACGAGTTACCTCAGGCCGGTTCTGTGCGTACCAGAGCGGTAGCAATAGCTCGCGCACGGGAAGTATCTCAACCTCAGATATATCTATATCCGCCAATGAGCGCTGCGAATCGGCGTTAAAGCTCTGCATGCGAACGACAACACCTGATCGTATCTCAATACGCACCGGATGTTTAGTGCTGCTGGGAAAGAGATCGATTACTGAACCTTTCGCGCTGAACTCCCCGATCTCATCCACCGTCCTGGATTGTGAGAATCCAGCATCGATCAAGCGACTAATGAAGCTCTCGCGATTAAGGGCCTCGCCGACGCGCACGATTGTACGGAGAGCTGTGATTGATGCTGGGGGAAGGATCCTTTGAAGCAGGGATTCCGCTGTAGTGATAACCAAAAATGAAGGGTTAGTTGTCATCTCATAGATAGTCTTTATCCGCACAGCGGAGAGCTCTGCTCCAGGAGATACCGGCTCCAGGGGCAGGGTCTCCCACGATGGAAGCATCGTTGCGGCACCAATTCCCAGAAAGAAATGCAGATCGTCTAAGAGATCCTCGGCTGTTTTCCGATCGGGGCAAACGACAAGGGAGCGCGGATGCTCACGAACGGTCGAGGCGAGAAACCAACCGCAGGCTGAACCGGAGAGTCCGATCACCCTTTTTTTAAGAGCAGTAGTTGGTTTCTTTAAGGATGACATAGGCGTAATGCGATAATACTAAGATGTGACGGTAGGGTAAAGGCAGGGACCGCTGGGTCCGAAACTTATCTTGTAGTTTTCTCGATATTCACTTGGAGTTTGCCGGATAGAGGACTTATTTAAGGCTTAGAACTATGAATATCGAGGGGATCTTTGAGGTGGCGCGCTTAAAAAGGGCCTCAGATCTACATCTGCGTGCTGGTATGCCCCCGATCATGCGTATAGACGGAGATCTGGAGCCGCTTGCTATGGAGGCCCTCTCGAATGAGGTGATCGATAGTATCATTGGTGGGATGCTGAGCACGCAACAACTAAACCTCTTTGAGCAGGGGCAAGAGGTGGATCTCTCGACCTGTGTAGGTGGGGGTAGGTGTCGAGTAAACGTGTTTCGACACAGTCGAGGTGTCGGAGTTGTGTTTCGCTTGATTCCTCAAGATTTCTCGTCGCTGCAAGCGCTTGAGATGCCAGAGGTAGTATCCAAGATTCTTAGTAGAGGAAAGGGGTTGGTGCTGGTAACGGGTCCAACCGGTTCGGGCAAATCAACAACGCTCGCTGCCATGATCGATCACCTGAATAAAGAACGGGCGGGGCATATAGTTACGGTTGAGGACCCGATAGAGTTCGTACATACCTCAAAGCGCGCCCTTATAACGCAGCGTGAGGTAGGGGGGCATACTGCAAGTTTTTCAGCGGCGCTACGTGCGGCTTTACGCGAGGACCCCGATGTTATTATGGTTGGGGAGTTGCGAGATCTTGAAACTATACAGCTGGCCCTTACAGCGGCTGAGACCGGGCATCTAGTTTTGGCGACCCTGCATACAGCGAGCGCTGCAAAAACGGTCGATCGGATTATAGATGTATTTCCGGCTGAGCAGCAGGCGCAGGTTCGGGCGATGTTTGCAGAGTCGCTGGAGGCCGTAATTAGTCAGCGTTTAATAAAGAGGGTGGGGGGTGGTCGGGTGGCGGCTCTTGAGGTGTTGATCGGCACTACAGCGGTCAGGCACCTTATCCGAGAAGGTAAATCACACCAGCTTTATAGCGTTATGCAGACATCGCACCAGCTTGGTATGCAAACGATGGAGCGACACCTAGCAGAGCTTGCAACGCGTGTGGGCCTAGCACTTGATGTCGATTCTGTTTAATTTAAGCTTTAAAACCCCTCAACTGCGTGAGGATCACCTTGATGTCCAAGTTACTGGAGAAAATCTCTCAGAAATCCCCGCTCATCGCATGCGCTATATAATTGCCAAGGTGCAGGGCACTTAGAGATGCTTGAGCGCCAGCAAGCATTCTAAATGGTTACCTATCTTTCCTTCTTCAGGCGATCTGTAGGTTATTGAATTAATTCGATCTCGGCGCATGGAGAATACGTGAGAGATGTGCGATTTCGGATTACAGGTAGCTGTTATTTGCTATATACTTAATAGACACCTATGGACGAGACCACAAAATCTATCGTTGAGCGCGTTGCTATTCGCTTTCCCAAGCCGACCCGTGTGCCGAGTGGGCATGTCTGCTCGGTGTTCTTCGACTGCTTCCAACTTACTCCGAGCGATCACGCGCGGCTTGCAGCGGATGCAGTCGGTCACCTGGAGCACGACGCCTTTGATATCGTCGTTGGCATAGCATACAGCGGAATCCACTATAGCGCCGCAGTTGCAGGAGGGCGTAAGGTTGTAATCCTCCAAAAAGATGGCAGATTTTTCGGACCCGATCTTAAGGGACTACGGGTCATGGTCGTTGATGATGTTGTGTTTTCAGGGCTCCATATGCTCGAAGCGGCGGAAAAAATTGAATCAGAGGGTGGGCTCGTCGTCGGATACACCTGTATTATCGATCGCTCTTCAGGGAAGTTTCCGGATGCAAGCACAGGAGTAGTTCAAAGGCCTTTGTGGAGTGCGTTCCAGACCGATATGGAGTAAACTCCAGTCCGTTATTACCTCGTAAGGAACCCCATGTCTGATACTAATCCCTGGAAAAATACGGGCACTAAGCTTATCTATGAAAACCCCTGGATCCGGGTACGAGAGGACCAGGTGATCTCTCCTACGGGGAGTGTGGGCATTTACGGTGTGGTTGAAACCAGACTAGCAACTGGGGTGGTTGCTCTTACGGATGATATGCAGATTTATCTGGTCGGACAGTATCGTTATCCGGTTGAGGAGTATTCGTGGGAGATTCCTGAAGGTGGTGCCAATCACGGTGAGTCTGGTCTTAGCGCAGCACAACGTGAGCTTAAGGAGGAGACCGGCCTTACCGCCAAGCAGTGGGAGCGTCTAGGAGGAGATGTGCACCTTAGCAACTGCTTCTCAGATGAGCGCGGAGAGCTTTTTCTTGCGCGGGGATTAACTGCTGGGGATGCAAGCCCAGATGATACCGAGCTCCTTAAGATTAGATCTATGCCATTTTCTGAGGCCCTAGAGATGGTAGATCGTGGCGCTATTAAGGATAGCCTTTCTATAATAGCCATTCTAAGGGCTGCTCGGTTGATTTATCCTAACGGTGTGTTGTTGAGTTGAACAGATCGTGAGTTTTCTAGAGACCCAATCTGCCAAGGGCTTAATCAAAGAAGCGAAGCTAGATGCCGTTAAGATTGGATCAGGAGATACCTATCTTCCGGCGCTAGGGGTGTTTCTAGGTGGAACGCCGCTGCAAATTGGAGCACTCTCGACCTTACCGTTCCTGATTGGGGCAATAGCACAGAGCTGTGGTATGTGGCTTGCGGAAAAAGTGCGCAGCCGACGGCAGCTATCGATTCGATTGATTCGTACACAGGCTTTGCTTTGTCTTCCGATTGCAGTAATTCCATTTGCATTCGAGTCGGGCTGGTATGCTGTCGCTGTATTGATCGGTGTGGCGGCCCTGTATCAGATCACTATCGGTATGCTTGCGCCGGTCTGGGGCAGTCTCGCCGGAGATATTATACCACCAACATCGCGCGGAGAATTCTTTGGGTTTCGAAATAAGTGGATGGCGATCCTGACCTTCGCCGGTGTGCTCTTCGCCGGACAGGTGATGCACTACTGCTCAGAGCGAAAGATGACAGAGTGGGGATTCCTGGTGATTATGACGCTGGCCGGTATCGCGCGCTACCTCTCCGCATCTCCACTACGCACGGTCTCTGACCCGCTGCTGCACGTTCCGCATGAGGCGAAGTTCTCATTTTGGCAGTTTATCAGCAGAGCAAAACATTCAAACTTTGTTAAGTTTGTGTTTTTTGTGTCGTTCATGAACTTCTCGGCCGCTATCTGTGGGCCATACTTTGCGATGTATATGCTTAATAATCTCTCCTACTCATACCACGAGTACACACTGGTTGTTGCTGCGGTAATGTTGGCGCAGTTCCTAGTGATGCGCTCCTGGGGGGCTATTAGCGACCAGTTCGGTAATCGCAAGATCCTGACCGTATGTGGGACACTTGTTTCGTTTAATCCCTTATTATGGTTGATATCCTCTAAGCTCTGGTTCGTTATCCTAGTTCAGATTTACAGCGGGATATTCTGGGCGGGGTTCAGTCTAGCAGCCGCCAACTTTGTGTTTGATGCCGTTAGCGTATCAAAGCGCGCACGCTGTTTCGCCTATCAGGCCATTATTAACGGCGTGCTGGTATTTGCTGGGTCGTTGCTAGGTGGTTTTTTAGTAACGCATGTGCCCTCCACATGGGGCAAGCAATTAGCCTATTTCGTAGAGCCTTCGCCATTCCTTGTGCTCTTCGCTATCTCAGGCGTACTCAGGGCGTTCGGGGTCCTAGTTATCCTGCCAACCTTTAAGGAGGTTCGGCAGGTAGAGAGTATTCGGGGGCATCAGTTGCTGATTAGAATCAGTTCAGTTAGACCGATCTGGGACGCCACCTTTGCGTTCGTCTCAAATAGTTATGAAGTTGTCTCTGGGCGCAGGCGGGGGCGGTAGATTGTGATCTGGCCATGTTTTGCCTATGATGAAAATAGAATTTAGGCACTACTAAAGCCTTATTAAAAATGGGTATCTCAGCTTGGATGCACTTTGTAAGTGGCGCAGAAAATGAGCTGTAGTAGTTCGGTTAATTAAGAGCTAATATTAGATGTTACCGTTTTTGGAGATATTTCTATGTCTGGATGGTTTTGGATCACCGCTGGGCTCGCTCTGTGTATCATGGAGCTAGTAGTTATCTCTGGATTCTTCCTTTTTCTACTGGGAGTATCCGGACTGCTGCTCGGTCTATTAGTCTTAAGTGGGCTTTTTCCGACCTGGCCGATTCAGGCCGCTGTGTTTTCGGTACTAGCTGTCATAAGCTGGCTTGTCTTTGGAAAGCGGCTTCAGGGTGCCATCGGAGTTGCTAAAGGCCGAGCAGATGATACCAAAGGGAAAGAGATTAGAGTTGTTGAAGAGATCGCTCCCGGGCAGTTAGGTTCCGGGGAGCTGTGGGGTTCGCCTTGGCGTATTAAGAATATCGATGCCGAGGTTCTCCCGGCAGGCTCTGAGTGTGTAGTGGTTGATACGGAAGGGGTAACGTTGCGGGTTACACGCAAGAGATAATTTTCAAGTTCGCAGTCTACAGAAAAATTACATAGATGGGGATGATGCTATGATAGGGATAGTTGCTGGTGTCTTGGTGTTGCTTGTTATCACGACGATCTTCAAGGGAGCGGTGATCGTTCCGCAACAGATGCGTTATGTAGTTGAACGATTAGGGCAATACCGCGATACGCTAGATGCGGGATTCCATGTATTAATTCCTTATTTTGATGTCGTGCGATATCGGCACTCGGTTAAGGAGCAGGTGATCGATATAGCAGAGCAGGTATGTATTACGAGTGATAACGTCCAGGTTGCTGTAGACGGGGTTCTATACATACGCATCATTGATGCGCAGTCTGCTTCGTACGGTATCGATGACTACCTCTTCGGTATGACACAGCTAGCACAAACAACCCTGCGCAGTGAGATCGGAAAGATCGAACTAGACAAGACCTTCGAAGCCCGCGCTCATATCAATTCAAATGTTGTGGTAGAGGTTGATAAAGCGGCAGAGGCATGGGGCGTTAAAGTTCTGCGCTATGAGATCAAGAATATCACTCCACCACGGGAGGTTATCACCGCAATGGAGAAGCAGATGAAGGCCGAGCGAGAGAAGCGCGCTGTGATCCTCTCTTCAGAGGGGCAACGTGACTCGGCAATAAATGGAGCAGAGGGGGAGAAGCAGCGTCAAATCAAGGCATCCGAAGCAAGCATGATGGCTCAGATTAATACCGCTAAGGGTCAGGCTGAGGCCATCCTTGAGGTTGCTCGCGCTACGGCTGAGGGTCTGCGTATGGTTGGGCAATCGTTAGAGGTACAGGGTGGACGGTTGGCGATGGAGCTTCGTATCGCAGAGCAGTATCTTCCTGAGTTCGGTCGAATCGCTCAGACAGCTAACACGATTGTTATTCCGGCCAACTTAAGTGATGTTGCGGGCGTAATAGCTATGGCTAAGGGGATATTTAAGCCGTCAACGAACGGAGGCAGCGTTTCTGCAGTTGAGGGCGAGGCCCCACGTATTAACAGGTCACAGAACGGAGAGGGGCAGAGTTACTAAATATGAAAGAATTTGCGGCCCGTTGGGGCGTCCCGGTAGTGCTGGGGCTATTTGTTTTGGTGATACTGTTGCGCGATGCTGCTCCACAAACCATCTTTGCGTCAGAGCAGGAACGTCTTCAATTTCTGCAAGAGATTGATGAGCCCTCTTCAACCAGGGTCGTAGCGCTGGTGACAGACTGGTGCCCGGCCTGCCGTTCCCTTGAAAGCTCCCTTAATACGGAAAAGATTCCATTTGCGCGGGTAAATATAGAGCAGAGTGAGCCGGGTCGAAAACTCTTTGAGAGGTGCGTAAAGGCCGGGGGATCTAGGGGCATTCCGAAGGTTATCTTGGACCGGGAGATGGTTTCATCGCGTGCCGTATTTGCTGAGTTCTCTGCGAGCAGAGAGGTAGTAACTAAAAGCGGCTTGCAATGATGCGCATGCGTCCGAAGTATAGCAGCACTTCGCTTTCATGAGTGGAGATATCCGAGCTGCTGAAATCTCTCTCTAGTGTACCTAAGTTGCCAGTCTCCTCCTCGGGGATCTTCATGGTTGCAAGCTCTTTGCAAAGTTTAGAGATAAGGTTCCAGCGATTACTGCGGCTGTTAGAGTTAGAAAATTCGACCCGTACCACGGGAGATGCGTGATCAAAGTTAGTATCATCGTTAACAGAGGCACAGATGCTGGGGGTTGCCTCAGAAGCAAATACAACTGAGTACTTACCAAAGTTTGATGAAAGGCCGTGTATTCGGACCAAAGAGCACGTTTCTGAATCAGTCAGAAACCCTCCCTCATCATCGTATAGTTCCTGTGAATCTTCTGCTGGAAATAGATCCGAGGATTCAGGGTAATTAGGTGTCTCCTCCGGAGTAAATAGCTCATCTGAAAGATCGGCATCTTCTGTAAACTGCGACGCAAAAAAAGTATCGAGATCTCTTAGCTCCTGTTCCTTGTCAACGGAGCCAAGCTCGACCGAGCGCTCGAAACTTACGGTTGTTGGCGTTGAGAGGTGCGTGCTTACGCGTAGAAGCCTCTCGACGGAGATGCTTGAGCCGTTAGTTGCGTACATGCTAGCTGTGTGAATTAGGAGGCTTGAAAGAAGATTGCGGCCCGCTTGTGGGTTGAACTGCTTTGGATCGATAGTAGAAAGTATGCATCCCTGTTCGCCGTAGTCCGGTTGACAGTATTCAATAGCTTCGATGCCCCAGGCATGCCGACTATGCTTGCTATTCAGATCCTCTACTATGTGAGCTGATTGAATCGGTGCAAGGGTGGATAGGGTTTCTAGCACCAATTGGGGAGAGACCTCAGAAAACGAGGTCCCAGATTCAAATGTCTGAGTCCTCTCAGGCGCAAGGTGTTGGAAGCTACTACTTGTATCTGAAATGCCCAACAGATGACCGATTCTGTTGATACAGTCCCAACGCTCCTCAACGGATAGTTTGCCGAGTTCGAATCGAAGATTAATTATTGACCTACTGCTGTCAAGTTTCACTAACTCAACGACCGGATACTCCGGGTCACTGCGTGTATCGACCACACGGATTGCATGTAGTTGTTCAATAGGCGCATGTTGATCTGAGAGTAGAAAGACCCTCTTTTGCTGAACTACAAGCGGTGTCAGCTCAAAGTAGGCAGAGATAAGCTCTGATCCTTTAATGCAGGTGCCATCATTAATCAGGTCGAAGAGTTCGGAGCTTACTAGATTACAGAGATCGGGGGCGATCTCCGTAAGTATCTCTTTGATCATGGCAGGGGTTACAGCTGATACTATGCAGGCGAACGGTATCTCGGCGCTAAGCGAGCGCAGGGTAGGAGATTTAAGGGAGTTAAACGGCGAAGCATCAGAAGCTTCGTGGATAGGCTTGGGAGGGCGGTTTCTTTGGTCCGGTTCTAACACAACAGCTCCATACGATAGGTTACAGATTAAGCCGTTCACGAACGCAGAACTGCCCACGCTCATTCACTCCTACCCGCGCTGCTACCACCTCTGAATCGTGCTGAAAGGCAACGATTGCACCCTCTTTGTGCGCTCGCTCTAGAAAGGCAAGCTTCTCTCGTAGCAGGGTCTCGGCGCATACGTCGTACCCCATATGATACGCTAGGGGTAGGTGATGTGAGGTAGGGATCAGATCTGTCGGAAAAAATATGCGTTCCCCCTCTCCAACCACCTCTAACCACTGCTGCCCAGCTGTGTGCCCATCAACGCGGTGCAATAAAAGTCCCGGCACGATCTCAGTCGTTCCATCATAGAGCACTAGCCGCGCCTTTTTTAGGGGCTCTATGTTTTCCATCAGGTAGCTCGCCTTGTCCTTGGGGGAGGGGTTTTGAGCCTGAGCCCAGTTGGCGCTCTGTAGGTGTACCTGAGCGTTGGGATAGGTCAGTTGAAGATCTCCCGCCGCATCACGATACGAAATCCCACCTGCATGATCAAAGTGCAGATGTGTAAGGATTACATCTGTTATTAGCTCTGGTTTATAGCCGCGCGCTAGCTCTGAATTCGACTTAATGCCGTAAAGTAGGCGTGGCTTTTCGCCCCATTTTTCGCCCATCCCTACATCAACGAGAAAGGTGCGCTGACCGTCCTCTATTACAAGTGAGCGACATACAAGCGGGATACAGTTCTCATCATCAGCGCCAATTGTGCGTGACCAAAGATTTTTAGGAACGGAGCCGAACATGCACCCACCGTCGAGACGAAAGGAACCAAAAACTATTGGGGTAACTGTAAATCTACCAAGTTTCATATACGCCAGCTCGGTTGTCTTTTTTCGATAAAGGCTTGCATGCCCTCCTTGGCCTCTAACCCAAGGCTAAGCAGGGCGCTGCGATCGGCCAATTCATGAAGGGATAATAGGTAATCGCGCTCTGAAGAGTCGAGCATCGCAGCCTTAGCTGCTCTTAGGGCAGCAGCGCCCTGTTGCATAATATCCTGACAGAGCTTGAGCGCCTCTGCATTCAGGAGTACTGGCGGAACTATTCGATTAACGAGTCCGATCTCAAGCGCCCTGACAGCGCTAATACGCTCACCGGTAAGAACCAATTGAGAGAGCGCCTTGTGCCCAACTACGCGGCTAATGGGGGCCATAACAACCAAGGGAGCAAGTCCAATTCGCACCTCCGGTAGTCCAAAAACTGCATCATCGGAAGCGATAGTGATGTCACAAGCAGCGGCCAGACCGCAGCCCCCCGCAAGTGCAAAGCCATGCACCCTGGCAACAACTGGAACCGGACAACGGTGAATCGTTTCAATCAGGGTTGCGATTGAGCCAAAGAACGCTCGACGAGAATCGGGGGAATCTGCGTTGAGCAGCTCGCTTAGGTCAGCACCCGAGCAGAAGGCCTCC
>Ga0209190_1000058_pt1 | contig 74893 bp, 65 predicted proteins | sample M_140205_XF_Meta_FD_187315 | JGI IMG/M metagenome (GOLD analysis project Ga0209190, IMG submission 187315) | Freshwater microbial communities from Lake Montjoie, Canada to study carbon cycling - M_140205_XF_MetaG (SPAdes) (version 2) | ecosystem: Environmental > Aquatic > Freshwater > Lake... | reverse complement strand
CTACGCAAAGTGCTCAAGAACCGGGGGCACTTTCCCAGCGACGAATCGGCCATCAAGCTGATTTATCTGGCCTTGCGCAACATCACCAAGAAATGGAATAAACCCCCAATCCATTGGAAGGCGGCGGCAGGCCAGTTCGCCATCCAGTTCGGAACGCGATTTATTCCCTCAGCTTAGCTGAGGGAAAAACAACAGAAACTAACCGACCCTAAACACAGACTTTCGGATACGTCCCCGGCTACGGGCACCTACCGCGTGAGCCGCGGCTGCTGTTGGATCAGCTACGCCCACAACGCGCGTTGCGCGGGCCGCTATTACGACAACCCGGCGACCATCGCCGACTACAACGACGGCTTCCGGGCTGTTCTGCCCCTAGGTCAGTGATTGTCTGAAAACGAAACGCCTGAACCGGAGGTGCTGTACGTGAAGGAGAAAGCCCACCACAGACCACAGGCGACCTACCCAGCTTGAAGTCCTCCAACCGCAATCGCTAGCCATTTTCCCACGCGCCTTCAGTCCCCGCTGAGCACCCCAAGAGTGAGGCAAGCCGATGACATAAATCGCTCATACTCCGTCCCTCCATTGCCTCCGGCTGTCTCCGTCCGCCGCGGCGGACTCCGGCTCTCATCCCTCAACGATCAACTACGGTTTGAGGTTTATTGCGCGGACAAACTCAGACCTGCCTGATCATGAGCAGCAGGCGATCGGAGCCATCGGCGGAAGCAAACTCGATGTGCTCAGCGTAGTTCCGCACGATCTGCGCCGGCAGCGCATGGTCCGGATCGTCCGAATCCAGCGGATTGCCCATGGGCACGCTGCTGGTCAAAGACAATTCCAGCTGCCCGCTCTTCTCGGCATAGGACAGGCTTACGGCCAGTTGCGCCCTTTGCAGCTGGGGTTTGTACAACTGCAGGATCTCCTCGTGCACCAGCAGGACGTTGTGGCGGGTCTTGGACGAGAGCATCTGCCTCTCGCAGAATGTTTCGGTATGCGCATTCATTGTATACAGATCGTAATCGGGTGAGACGATCTCGTGCCGGCAGCTTCGAATCCGGTGGATGAATATCCGCGTCTTCTCCCGCTGCGGATTGCCGAATATCTGCTCCAGACTTCCTTCTTCGTAGATGAGGCCATCATCCATGTAAAAATACGGTTCGCCACATCGAGCGCGAAATCCATTTCGTGCGTGACGATCACCATCGTCATGCCGTCCTTAGCCAGACGACGGATGACGACGAGCACCTCGCTGACCATGGTCGGATCCAGCGCCGAGGCCGGCTCATCAAACAGGATCACCTCTGGATCCATTGCTAGGCAGCGGGCAATCGCCACGCGCTGTTTCTGGCCTCCGGAGAGTTCGGATGGAAATTGGCGTACCTTCTCGCCTAATCGGACCACGCGCAGCAGATCGGCGGCCCGCTCTGGCGAGGATTCACACCCGGTGCGCAATGGGGTGGACTGCCCGCGCGGCTTGCGGTGGTGCCCTTGAGTTTGCTATTGCTCGTGCCATTCCCCAGAGATCCCATCATGGAAAACCCAACGATCCACCCCGACGCAGCCAATTTGAGGGTGGCGCCCATCTCCATCGACGAACTTCGGCCCGAATGGAAAGCCACGCTTGAGCGCATTCCCGGCTCCGGGCTCAAGGGCACCGGTTTCCCGAGCCATGTGCTCAGGCAGTTGATGCATCGCCCGGAATTATTCGGTCCATTTCTCGAGTGGTGGGTGACGGCCAAGAGCGCAATGGCCCTGAGCCCGCGGGAGCAGGAGCTGGCCATCGCTGATGGAGGCAAGGTTTACAACCTGGACGGAGGATTCTTGGCAGAGGCCCATTTCGCTGACATGGCCGCTTACGACTCCGTGATGGTCGCCGCTGCTGTCTCCGGGTGGAATAACCCCGGCGGAATGCATTTGGCGCTGTTCGAGTTGCGACCACTGGAAGCAATACTTCACCCTCGCGCTTTGAGTCTATGGAGCTCCTGGGCGAAAAAGTTCGTTTGCCACGCATCAAGTTGGCGGCGGCTCATCAGCCTTCGGTTAGTTTCACTCGGTGGAACCAGTGTGGAGCGGAAGACCGCGAATGGCACGAGCACAACATGACGCCGATGTCTGCAGGTGAAAAGTTCAGAAAAGCCCTTCTCCAGGAAAGGCCGCTGCAAATTGTCGGCACCATCAATGCTAATCACGCACTCCTTGCCAAGCGTGCGGGTTATAAAGCTGTTTATTTATCTGGCGGCGGGGTTGCAGCAGGTTCATTAGGCTTGCCTGATTTAGGAATTAGCAACCTTGACGATGTGCTGGTTGATGTTCGCCGCATTACCGATATTTGTGATCTGCCACTGTTAGTTGATGCCGATACCGGGTTTGGTGCATCCGCATTTCATATTGGTCGCACTGTGAAATCTCTGATTAAAGCTGGTGCGGCTGCCATGCATATAGAAGACCAAGTTGCCGCAAAGCGCTGTGGCCATCGCCCAAACAAAGAGGTTGTCTCGAGGGCTGAAATGGTTGATCGGATCAAAGCGGCTGTCGATGCGCGCAATGACGATAGCTTTGTGATTATGGCCCGCACTGATGCGATTGCAGTTGAGGGTCTTGACTCTGCCATTGATCGCGCGCGTGCATATGTAGCGGCTGGCGCTGGTTGCCTCTTCCCGGAAGCCATCCGCTCTTTGGAGGATTTCAAGAAGTTCTCAGCCGCAGTAAATGTCCCAATCTTGGCGAACATGACCGAATTCGGTTTGACCCCGCTATTCACACGCGATGAACTGGCCTGTGCCGATGTCGCGATGATTCTTTATCCGCTCTCAGCATTCCGGGCGATGAATAAGGCCGCCGAGAACGTCTATAACGCCATTCGCAACAAAGGCACGCAAGCCGGCGTAACGGGGACCATGCAGACGCGCGAAGAGCTTTATGATTGCATCGATTATCACCGTTATGAGCAGGCGTTAGATAATGTTTTGAAGGAGCAGGAATAGGTGGTCGAATTCAAGCCAAAGAAGTCGGTTGCTTTATCCGGCGTAACAGCCGGCAATACCGCGCTGTGCTCAGTAGGAAAGAGCGGAAACGATCTGCACTATCGCGGCTATGACATCCTGGATCTTGCCAGGTATTGCCAATTCGAAGAAGTCGCCCATCTATTAATTCACGGGAAACTGCCGAATACGGCAGAGCTAAGCGGTTATAAATCAAAGTTAAAGAAGTTGCGTGGCTTGCCGGCTGGTTTAAAGCGGGTGCTGGAAGAGATCCCAGCCGCGGCTCATCCCATGGATGTTGTCCGCACCGGGGTTTCGGCCTTGGGCACTATGGAACCTGAAGCGGATGTCCATGAAATTGGTGCTGCCCGTGAGCTTGCCGACCGACTGGTTGCTTGCATTCCATCCATCCTGGCTTACTGGCATCACGTCACTCATAACGGCAAGAAGATCAAAGTGGAAACTGCTGATGATTCCGTGGCGGCGCACTTCCTGCACATGCTGCATGGTGAGGTTCCAAATGCCCAATGGCAAAAAGCGATGCAGATCTCGCTAATTCTTTATGCCGAGCATGAATTTAATGCATCCACTTTTGCGGCGCGTGTGATCGCAGGTACTGGTTCTGACCTGTATTCGGCAATTACCGGTGCAATTGGCGCGCTTCGCGGCCCGAAGCACGGTGGCGCCAATGAGGCGGCCCTTGAAATTCAAGAGCGTTATTCCGGCGTTGATCAGGCTGAAGCCGATATTCGTACCCGCGTAGCCAACAAGGAAGTTGTCATTGGTTTCGGACATCCTGTTTACACCATCTCGGACCCTCGAAACGAGGTGATCAAAAGGGTGGCCCGTGATCTATCTGAAACTCAGGGCGATCTGAGGATATACGATATTGCCGAACGAATCGAGTCGGTCATGTGGGAGGCCAAGAGAATGTTCCCGAATCTGGATTGGTTTTCATCCGTTTCCTACAGCAAGATGAATATTCCTGCCTCGTTCTTTACTCCGATCTTTATCATGGCGCGCACCACAGGTTGGGCAGCGCATGTCATCGAGCAAAGAATAGACAACAAGATCATTCGCCCAAGCGCCAACTACACCGGCCCCGAAGATCTGCCTTTTGTTCCCATGGCAGACCGTGCTTGATGATTTGCTCCACGGAAACTGATTGAAAAGAAAATATCGTGTCATCACATACCGCGCGCCCAGCACAAGAATGCGATAGGGAAATTGTCGACATCGTTGATTACGCACGGAACTTCCAGGTCGCTTCAGACCTTGCTTACGAAACGGCATACAACTGTCTGCTCGACACCATTGGTTGCGGTCTGGAGGCGCTGGATTATGAGGCTTGCCGCAAGTTGCTCGGACCTTTGGTGGCACAGGGTCAGATTGAGACGGGTGTCCGCGTGCCCGGCACTGGATACAAGTTAGATCCGGTCCAAGGCGCCTTCAATATCGGCGCCATGATCCGCTGGTTGGATTTCAATGACACCTGGCTGGCTGCCGAATGGGGCCACCCATCAGATAATTTGGGCGCAATCTTGGCGACCGCTGACTGGATTTCACGCAATCCAGAATATGCAACCGGCGGGAAGCTTGTGGTTAAAGATATTTTGACCGCCATGATCAAAGCCCATGAGATTCAAGGTTGTCTCGCGCTTGAAAACTCATTCAACAAAGTTGGTTTAGATCACGTCGTTCTGGTCAAAGTTGCCTCTACGGCTGTTGTTTCGCAGATGCTTGGATTAACCCGCGAACAAATGCTGAACGCCGTTTCACTGGCTTGGGTTGACGGTCAGGCACTAAGAACTTACCGCCACTACCCGAATGCTGGCTCTCGCAAATCCTGGGCTGCCGGCGATGCGACATCGCGCGCCGTTCGCTTGGCGCTCATCGCCAGGACCGGCGAAATGGGCTATCCGTCGGCATTGACGGCCAAAGTTTGGGGCTTCTACGATGCGCTCTTCAAAGGCAACCGTTTCAAGTTCCAGCGTCCCTACGGGACTTATGTAATGGAGAACGTGCTTTTCAAGGTTTCTTTCCCCGCTGAATTCCATAGCCAAACTGCAGTGGAGGCGGCCATGAAGCTTCATGCGCAGATGGCTCATGCCGGGAAAACTGCAGATGAAATCAAGTCGGTCACCATTCGTACGCACGAAGCCTGTATTCGAATCATCGACAAGGAAGGTCCGCTAAATAATCCAGCAGATCGCGATCATTGCATTCAATACATGGTGGCAGTGCCATTGATCTTCGGTCGCTTGATTGCCCGCGATTACGAGGAAGATATTGCGGCAGATCCACGTATCGATGCGCTTCGCGAGAAGATCGTCTGCGTTGAAGAAGCTTCTTATACTGCCGACTACCACGATCCGGAAAAACGTTCGATTGCAAACGCACTTACAATCGAATTCGACGATGGCAGCAAACTTGCTGAAGTTGCCGTTGAATATCCAATCGGCCACGCTCGACGGCGCACGGAAGGCATTCCCCTGTTGATCGAGAAATTCCGCACTAATGTGGCGCGCATTTATTCTGCCGACCAGCAGAAGCAGATTCTGGATACCACTCTGGATCGCGCAAAACTCGAGCAAATGTCAGTCGATGATTTTACCGATCTGCTGGCAAAGCCATAAACCTAAAAAGGAAGTTGATGGTCCATGGTTGGGGTATAAGGGATTGATAAGCAAAGGGCGCGAGCAGGACATAGGTAACACCTGCCGTGATTTGTTGCTCATGTTGTGGTGGTTTTTGTGGTTGCTCAATGACTGGCAGAGAGGTTTGGGTTGCAGCCGCCGCGCATGGAGCGTATGGCGCGGCGGGCGCCGATGGGGATCAGGCCGCATGCGTTGGTTGGCCTGGACGGCGGTGATGGGCCGGAAGCTGGCGGTGGCCAGTTCCAAATGACCAACCAAGCGCTTGGCAAAGTACACTTCAGAGGTGTCGTCGGCCCGCAGTTTCAGGTCCACGTCCCAGCCGGCCAGGGCCGTGGAGATGAATTGCTTCTGGTCCTCGAAGCAAATGGTGCCGCCCTTCCGCACGCGCCGGGTCGTGAGCCCTTCGCAGTCGATCTGCTTGGGCTCGCGCAGGCCAAATCAGTGATGCCGGTTCCGCTCGTCACTCTGATCGCCGTCCCCAACGGGCATTCTGCCGCGCGTGTGTTGTAATATTCATTTCGGGGTCAGGATGCGGACGAGCAATTGCTGGAGGATGAGGGCCGGGTCGGAGCCGGTGGACATGATGGCTGTGGTCGCTTCGGCGCAGGCGATGGTGGCCTCGGCCAGTTCAGGAACTTTGAACCTCCGGGCCTCCTGCGCGGAGAGGTAAAATCCGTAGGCGTTGAGCGTGCCGTCTTTTTTGCGCGGAAGGATCTGCTTCGCTTCCTCAGGCAATTGTTCGAGCGCGGATTGGAAAGCCTGGTAGCTCGAGGAGACGCGGAGCCCGTAGTCCGTGGTGAGGATAGCGGCGGCGAGGAGGCGCTGGATAGTCGGAACAATGGCGGCGTAGAGAAGGCCGACCGAATCCTCGCCTTGGGCGAGCAATTTTTGCAGGCAGTTGCTGGCCTCGCGGAGATTGCGGCGTCCGATGCAGTTGCCCAGCTCGAAAATGATACCGCGCCGCGTCTCCGGAACGAGGAGACGGATGTCCTCCTCGCTGATCTCGCGCCGCTCGGAACCGAGATAGGTGTCTATCTTGTCCAGCTCCCCCAGAATTTGCCGCGTGTCCGAGCCGACATAGGCGGCGAAGCAGTCAAGCGCGTCCGCGCCGAAATTCAGCTTCCGCTCACGGGCCGCCGCTACCGCGCCCTGCCGCGCGGCTTCGTCCTCGTCGAACCGAGGTCCACCGGATGTCTTGTCGAGCACGACGGTCTCGCCGAGCTTGGTGAGCGATTTGTAAAAAGTGCGACGTTTGTCCGGACTCACTGCGCTGACGAGCAGGCGTGTTCCCGGCGGGAGTCCGTTGGCGAGAAAGGTTTGGAATTCCTCCAGTGCCGCGAGGACGGTTTTGCTGCCGCCCATCTGGTTGTCGGAAAAAAAATTCACGCTTTTGAGCCAGACGAGTTTCTCCGCGGCGAGGAACCCCGGCATGCTGAGAGAGAGGATGGCCTCGCGGATGATGGAGGCGGCGTGTTCCACGTTGTCCGCCTGCCCGTCGAGCGTCTCCACCGCGAACTCACCGCCCTCGCCGGGGGTCAACTCAGCCGCGAGTTCGCGCGCGCGGTTTTTCACCGACATCTCGTCGTTGCCGGCCACGACATGAATGGCGGTATCTTGGGCGCTTTTTTTGGTGCGGGCGGCGGGCATGGTCGGAACGTGCGTCGCTTTTCAGGGTAGGTTACCGGGCGGCGGGTGGGGGAGACTTTTCCGCGTATCTTTGTGCAGCGTGCGTCCCTGCCTCCCGTCGGCTCGTCCGCAATGCCCGCGAAGCTGCGGGGTGGCGGTCTTGGCCGGCATGCGGCAAGGTGCTTGGTGTATGAAAAACTTTCTCCTCTCCCCTTGGACCTTTGTTATCGCCTGTGCCGCCCTCAGCACCCTTTTCGACACTTTGGGCACGGTTTGGTGGGAACAAAGAAGGATGTGGATGCTCGTGGCCGTCTTGGGATTATCCCCGTTGGTGTTTCTGGCGTTCGGTTATGTTGGTTCCCACTTCGGTCTGGCCAAGGCTTCGAGCCTGACGAACACGCTTGTGGTCATCGGCCCGATCCTCTTTGGCGTTCTCTTCCGGGGGGAAATTCGCCAACTCTCGGTGGTGCAAGTGGCGGGCATGGCCTTGGCTTTGGTCGGCATCATCCTGCTGACCGTCTTCAGTTCGCGTGAAGTCGGCTGAGGCATTTTGCTTCGCGGACCATCAGGGGATGACGGTTGCGCGGTAGCAATTTGCCGCTGGAAAAATCTGTCGGCCGGCGATGCCGATCAAGCGAGCATGCCGGGGCAGGATGAGGAATTCACCTGCGCCGCTTTCTTCCGCCGTAGGTCACCGGGCGTCGCGTGGGGGAAATGTTTTCGATCCCTGTTCCCGTCTTCAGCTCGGTGATCTGGTCGCGCAGGAGGGCGGCGCGCTCGAATTCGAGGGCAGAAGAGGCCTCCTCCATTTCCTGCGTGAGTTCGGCGAGGAGTTCGGAGAGAGAGAGATCGGACGAACCCTCCCGCACCAATGAGGTCTCATCCTTGCCCCGCAGGATGACGTGCAGGCTCTCCTGCACCGCTCGCTGCACGCTGCGCGGGGTGATGCCGTGCTGCTCGTTGTATTCCACCTGCCGCTGCCGCCGGTAGTCGCTGATCTCGATGAGAGCTCGGATGCTGCCGGTCATATTGTCGGCGAACAGGATGACCTCGCCGTCGACATGGCGCGCGGCGCGGCCGGCCGTCTGGATGAGCGAGGTCTGGCTGCGCAGGTAGCCCTCCTTGTCCGCATCGAGGATGCAGACCAGTCCAACCTCGGGCAGATCGAGTCCTTCCCGCAGGAGATTGATGCCGACGAGGATGTCGAACTCCCCGGCGCGCAGGGCGCGGAGAATTTCCACACGTTCGATCGTGTCGATGTCGCTGTGCAAATAGCGAACCTTGAGCCCGATGTCCCGCAGGTAGTCGGAAAGATCCTCGGCTGTGCGCTTCGTGAGCGTGGTGATCAGCACGCGCTGCTGTTTCTCGATGCGCTGGCGGCAAAATTCGATAGTCTCGTCGATCTGGTCCTTCAGCGGGCGCACGGTGATCCTCGGGTCGAGGAGGCCGGTGGGACGGATGATCTGCTCGGCGACGAGCGGGGCGCCGGGAGTGGCAACATCAAAATCCGTGCGGGCGCGATGGAGGAGAGCGGCACTCTCCTCGAGGGACAGGCGATTGTCGGCGGTGACCGCGGGGAGGAATTCCATATTGCCCACGTGGCTGTTGCGGATCTCGAAATCGCCCGGCGTCGCGCTCATGTAGAGGAGCTGGTTGGACATGCCCATGAACTCGGGAAAATTGAGCGGGCGGTTATCCATCGCGCTGGGCAGTCGGAATCCGTAGTCGACGAGCACCTGCTTGCGCGAGCGGTCGCCGGCATACATTCCGCCAATCTGCGGGATGGAGGCGTGCGATTCGTCGATCACGCACAGGTAATCTTTCGGGAAAAAGTCGAGCAGCGTGTAGGGCCGCGATCCCGGGGGACGTCCGCTCAGGTGCCGCGAATAATTTTCGATCCCGGTGCAGAAGCCCATTTCTTCCATCATTTCGAGGTCGAATTCCGTGCGCATTTTGAGGCGCTGCGATTCGAGCAGCTTGCCCTGTGATTCGAGCTCGGCCAGGCGGCCGTCGAGTTCCGTGCGGATGGTGCCCAGCGCGCGGCGGAGCTTGTCCTGCGGGGTGACGAATTGCTTGGCGGGGAAAATGGTTAACCCTGGCACGGGATCCGAAGCGTGGCCGGTCAGCGGATCGAAGAGGCTGATCCTGTCGATGTTGTCCCCGAAGAATTCCACCCGGACGGCCTCCTCGTCCATATTGGCCGGATGGACCTCGACCACATCGCCGCGCACGCGGAACTTGCCGCGGCCAAAGGCGATGTCGTTGCGCTCGTAGAGAAGTTCAACGAGGCGCCCGAGGAAGGCCTCCCGCGAGAGTTCCTGTCCGGTCCTCAAGGGCAGGAGCATCTGCTGGTAATCCTCAGGCGAACCCAAGCCGTAAATGCAGGACACGCTCGCCACGACGAGCACGTCGCGACGGGAGAGGAGGGAGCTGGTCGCGGACAAACGCAGACGCTCGATCTCCTCGTTGATGGAGGAATCTTTCTCGATGTAGGTGTCCGTGCGCGGGATGTAGGCCTCGGGCTGGTAGTAGTCGAAGTAGCTGACGAAATACTCCACCGCATTGTCGGGGAAGAACTGCTTGAACTCCGAATAAAGCTGCGCAGCCAGCGTCTTGTTGTGCGAGATGACGAGGGTCGGGCGGTCGAGATTGCGGACGATGTTCGCCGCGGTGAAGGTTTTGCCCGAACCGGTCACGCCGAGGAGCGTCTGGTGGCGGTTCCCGGCCTCCAGCGAGCGGGTGAGCTTCTCGATGGCCGGCCCTTGGTCGCCGCAGGGGGCATGGGGAGAAGCTAGGCGGAATGACATGGGCAATCCTCGATCTTAATAGCGTTGAGGCACGGAAGCCAGCGAGAGGATCTTTGTTGAGAAAAGCGGGGAAGAGTCGTAATTTGCCTTTGGTCAGGCGTCCTGATGGCGCCGAAAGTTTCCACAAGCACTATGGTCAAAATCGTCACCCAACTCGCCGTCTTCATCGAAAATAAACCTGGCACCCTCGCCGCCGTCTGCGACGCGCTGGCTAAGGCCGGCATCAATATCTTCGGCTTGGCCACGTCGGATACGACCGACCACAATGTGGTGCGCTTGGTGGTCAGCGACCCTCGCCGGGCCTTGGATATTTTCGAGGAGCGAGGCACGCTGGTGGTCGAAAACGAAGTGCTCGTGGTGGAGAACCGCAACCATCCGGGCGCGCTGTCGAAGATCGCGAAGGCACTGGCTAAGAAAAAGATCAACATCGAATACGCCTACCTCGCATCGCATCCCGGCGACGTGCGCGGGTTGCTCATCCTGCGGGTCGACCGGGCAAAGCCCGCCCTGGCCGCGCTCAAGGCGCTCAAGATTTAGGCGCCGCGCCTTACGGCGGGGTCATATTGGAGTCGCCGTGCACCGCGGCGATATATTCTCGCACCGCGCCGGTCACGGCTGGTGCCAAGTCGGCCCGCTGCCGGGCGAATTTCGGTCGGAACCACGGGTAGAGCCCAAGGAGGTCGTGGAGGACGAGAATTTGCCCGTCGCAGCCCTCGCCGCTGCCGATGCCGATGGTCGGAATGCGCAATGACGAAGTGATCTGCTCCGCGAGACCGGGAATGATGATTTCCATGACCACGGCAAAAGCGCCGGCTTCCTGGACCGCCTCGCCATCGCGGCGGATGGCCTCGGCTTCGTCCGGGGTTCGTCCTTTCACCTTGTAGCCCCCCTCTTCGCGGATGTGCTGCGGGAGCATGCCGATGTGGGCCAATACAGGGATGCCCGCCGCGGCGAGGGCGCGGATTTGCGCCGCCATGGCGGAACCGCCCTCGAGTTTGACGCCATGCGCGCCGGCCTTGATGAGACGCTGCGCGCTGGCCACGGCTTGCGCGGGCGTACGGTAGGTGTCGATGGGCAGGTCGGTGATCACGACGGCATTTTTCACCCCGCGTGCCACCGCACCGGTATGCCGCTCCATGTCGGCAAGGGTTACCGAGGTTGTGTCGGGATGGCCGAGGACGACCATGCCGAGAGAATCGCCGACGAGGATGAGTTCGATCCCGGCCTCGTCGACGAGACGTGCGGTCGGATAATCATACGCGGTGAGCGCCGCGATCTTGCGCGCGGCGCCCTTGCAGTCACGGAACAGTTGGGCCGGATCCAGCATCATTACTCAATGTCGGGCCGATCGGCGTCCGCAGCAAGCCCGCTCGACTCACCAGTCCGCGGCAAGGAGCCGCACGGCGGGCGAGGCGGGGAGGCGGATGAGCAAAGAGGCCACGGGTTCCGCCTGCCCCGGCAGAACGAGGTCAGGGCAGATGTCGGCGAGGGGTTGGAGCACAAAACGCCGGGCTCCGAGCCGCGGATGGGGTAATTGCAGGGTCTCTGTCACGACTTCCACCGGGCCGGCGTAGAGCAGGTCGAGGTCGAGTTCGCGCGGGGAATTTTTCGGTGCCGAGTCATGCCGCCCGCGGCTCCGCTCGATGGCTCGAAGCTGCGCGAGGAGGGCTGATGGCTCGAGGGATGTTTCGATCTGCATCACAGCGTTGAGGAAGGGGGTCGTTCCGGGGGCGCAGTCCATCGGTTCCGTCTCGTAGAGCCCCGAGCAAAGGGGAGGCGACGATCTTTCGTGCAGCATGGCGACCATCTCCCGCCCGGCCTGCAGATGGGCCGTGCGGTCGCTCAGATTGGAGCCAAGGGCGATGCCGGTTTTCAAGTTCGAGTGACTATTCCAGCGCCGGGCCTCGCCGCCAAGCGGCTTCGCGCATTTGCGGGCGCCCTTGCCACATGGTAGGACAGATGGATGCGCGCCGCTTTCCTGCTCCTCATTCTTCTGGGCGGCGCCTTGAGCGCGCCCGCGCAGGACGATGAGGATGTGTCGCCTTATCGCGAGATGAAAACTCTGGCACAGGCTATCGAACTCATCCGCGAGGACTACGTCGACGAGGGCAAGACCGACTACGAGAAGCTTACCTACAGCGCGCTGCGGGGGATGCTGGAGGACCTTGATCCGCACAGCGACTTCATGGACCCGGAAGATTTCAAGGGCATGCAGGAGGACACGAAAAGCGAATTCGGCGGACTTGGCGTGGTCGTGGGAATGAAGAAAGACAGGCTCACGGTTGTGGCGCCGATGGAGGGGACGCCGGGATTTCGCGCCGGGCTCTTGCCGGACGATGTGCTGCTCGAGATCGACGGTCAGTCGACGGAGAAGATGACGCTGAGCACCGCGGTGAACAAGCTGCGTGGCGAACCCGGAACGAAGGTCGAGATCGCCGTAGCGCGGGAGAAGGCCTCGGGTCCGATCAAGTTCAACCTGCAGCGCGAGGTGATCAAAGTGCCGAGCGTGCGCGGGGCGAAAATTCTCGCCACCGGGCACGGGCCGCCCATCGGCTATGTGCGCATCACTCAGTTCAGCGAGCCGACCGGAAAAGAATTTTCCCGCGCGCTCGACGCGCTGGAGAAGCAGGGTATGCAGGCGCTCGTGCTCGACCTGCGGTTTAATCCGGGCGGCTTGCTCAACAGCGCGGTCGAGGTGGCCGGACAATTTCTTCCCTCCGGTTCCCTCGTGGCCTACACCGAGGGCAGGTCGGCGGCGGCGGCGCGGAAATATCTCGCCCCCGGCAAAGGTCGCAAGGCCCGCGCCTACCCGGTGGCGGTGTTGGTCAACGGCTCGAGCGCGAGCGGCGCGGAGATCGTGGCCGGTGCGCTGAAGGATTCCGGCCGTGCGCTGCTCGTCGGAGAAACAACGTTCGGCAAGGGTTCGGTCCAGAGCGTGATCTCGCTGCCTGATGGGTCGGCCGTGCGCCTGACCACGGCGAAGTATTACACTCCGGGACGCCAACTCATCCACGGCAAGGGGGTGACCCCGCACGTGGTCGCTCCTATGTCGGCCGATGATGAGGCGCGCTTGCTTGCTTTGCGCCGGGATGATGATTTGCCGGACGGCACCGAGCAGGAACCGGCTGCTCCGGTCGAGGACATGCCCCTGCAGCGCGCCGTCGATGCGTTGCGCGGTGTTCTGTTGCACGCGCGGGAGGGGACGGCGGCGCCGTCCAAGGAAGGGTGAGCGTCCCGCTCGTCCTCGCGCTGGAAACCTCCTGCGACGAAACGGCGGCTGCGGTGGTCCGTTTTCCCGGCGATTTGCTGGGTCAGGTCGTCGCCTCGCAGGCCTCGATCCATGCCGCTTACGGCGGCGTGGTTCCCGAGGTCGCCTCGCGCAACCATCTCGCGCATTGGCGCGGCGTGGTGGACGGCGCTCTCGCTCAGGCCGGTTTGGCTTGCCGCGACATCGATGTTTTTGCCGCGACGACCGGGCCCGGCTTGGCCAGCGCGCTGCTGGTCGGCGTCTCGGCGGCCAAAGGTTTTGCCCTCGCCTTGGACCGCCCCTTCCTTGCCATCAACCACATGGAGGGCCATCTGCTCTCGCCATTTTTCGGGCGTGCGGAAATTCCCGCGGCCATCGGTCTTGTCGTCAGCGGCGGCCACACGCTGCTGGTCGATATCGAGGGTCACGCGCGCTACCGACTGCTCGGCTCCACGGTCGACGATGCCGCGGGTGAAGCATTCGACAAGGTGGCGAAGTTGCTCGGCCTCGGTTATCCGGGCGGACCGCAGATCGAGTCCGCTGCGCGCGGGGCAAATCCTTCGCGTTACGAATTTCCGCGCAGCATGAAATGCTCGGGCGATTTCCAGTTCAGCTTCAGCGGGCTGAAGACCTCGGTGCGCTACCTGCTGCCGAAAACGAAGGATTCCGACCGCGCCGATCTCTGCGCCGGATTCCAGGAAGCTGTGGTGGATGTTCTGGTCCACAAGACGCTCGCTGCGGCGAAGGCCTGCCGCCGCAAGCTCGTCGCGGTGAGCGGGGGCGTTTGCCTCAACGGCCGGCTGCGCGAACATTTGTCGTCGGCTGCGGCCGATGAGGGGATCGAGGTGCTTTTCGCCGACCCTTCGCTTTGCACCGACAACGCTGCCATGATCGGCTACGCGGCGGCGCTGCGGGCCGAAAGCGGGCAATCTTCGGGCTTCGCGACAGATATTTTTCCTTCTTTGGGCGCTGATTTGTTTGCCGAATCCTGATTCTTGGCGCGGAAATTGCTTGCATACCAACTTTGGGGTGTGCGTTCTGTGGGGTCCATGCCCGGTTTCGAACAGAGCGCCCAGATGGCACAGCAGCAGATGCTGTCGCCGCAGATGCGCCAGAGCCTCGAGATCCTGCAGGCCACCGCGCTCGATCTGCAGCAGATGGTTCGGCAGGAGTTGGATGTGAATCCGGTGATCGAGGAAGAGCCTCCCGAGGAAGAAACCCCCGAAGCCGAAGAACCGGAGGATGAGGCCGGGGAACCGGCAGAATTACGGCAACTCGAGGAGGATTGGAATGATTTTTCCGCCGAGGGTTCTCCGGGTCGCGACCCCGAGGCCGAGGCCCGCCGTCAGCATTTTCTCGAGGGAGTGGCCCCGGAGGAAACATTGGCCCAGCATTTGGAGAGGCAGTTCAGCGGCCTGGCGCTCGATGCCGTGCAGCGACGCATCGCTTCGCTGCTCGTAGGAAATTTGAACGAGGACGGATATCTTGCGGCATCGCTCGAGGAGGTCGCGGATGAGACCGGCACGGAAACAGCGGAAGTGGCGGAAGTTTTGCCCCTGCTGCAGGCCATGGATCCGCCCGGCGTGGGGGCGCGCGATCTGTCCGAATGCCTTGACCTGCAACTGGCGCGTTTGGGTTTGGAGCAGAGCACGGCGGCGCGCATCGTCAAGGATCACCTCGAAATGCTCGGGCGCAAAAAATTCGCCGAGATGGCTTCGGCCCTGGGCGTGAGTCAGGAACAGGTGCGCGAAGCGGGCACGGTCATCGCCCGCCTCAACCCGAAACCCGGCCGCGCCTTCGCCGGGGAACCCGCGCAGGTGCTGGCTCCGGATGTCGTCATCGAGAGAGTCGGCGACGAGTTCGTTGTCTCGCTGGTCAAGGACAGCGTGCCGCGTCTGCGCATCAACCGCTCCTACCGCGACCTGCTCGGCGAGTCGGGCGGCAATGCCGAGGTGCGGACCTACCTGCGCGACAAGATCCGCGGCGGGAAATTTCTCATTCGCAGCATCCAGCAGCGGCAACACACCGTGCTGGCCATCGCGCGGGAGATCGCGGCGCGGCAGCGGCCCTTTCTCGCGGAGGGGGTCTCCGCGCTGCTGCCCATGACCATGGGGCAGGTCGCCCAGGTGGTCGGCGTGCACGAGACGACGGTGAGCCGCGCGATCGCCGGCAAGACTGTCGCCACGCCGCAGGGTCTCTTCGAGATGCGCTTCTTTTTCACCAGTGGCTACCGCACTGCGGACGGCACCGAGATGAGCAACACGAGCGTCAAGGACGCCATCGCCGCCCTCGTCCGCGCGGAGGATGCGCGCAAGCCGCTGAGCGACCAGCAGATCGTCGCACTGCTGCAGGGCGAGGGTGTTGCCGTAGCGCGCCGCACGGTGGCCAAATATCGCGAGGCGCTGGGCCTTTTGCCGAGCCATCTGCGAAAATCCTTTTGAGGTGGAGCCGCCCGGCGGATGATGTGGGGCTTATGGCGGAACTGACGGCGGACAATGTACGTGATGCACTGCGCGCGGTGAAATATCCGGGCTTCAGCCGGGACATCGTGTCGTTCGGCTTGCTCGAATCGGTCGAGGTAAAGGGCGATGAGGTTTTCGTGAAGCTTTCGCTCGCGGTGGAGGACCCGAAGATTGCGCAGCAGATCCACCGGGCCTGCATGGAGGCTCTCGCCGTTTTGCCCGGCTTGCGCGTGCCGCATGTGCTCGTTGACTTGAAAAAGCCCCCGGCGGCCTCCTCACCGGGCGCGACGAAGATCGAGGGGGTCAAGCACGTCATCGCCGTGGCCAGCGGCAAGGGCGGTGTGGGCAAAAGCACAGTCGCCTCGAACCTCGCCCAGGCGCTCAGCCTTTCGGGCGCGCGCACCGGTCTGTGCGATTGCGACCTTTACGGTCCGAGTATCGCCCTGATGTTCGGCACGACGGAGCAACCCTGTGCTACCGAGGACAACCGCATCGTTCCGATCGAACGCTACGGGTTGAAATTGATGTCGATGGGTTTCCTCACCGATGCGGACACGCCGGCTGTTTTGCGGGGCCCAATGGTCACGCGCTACACGCAGCAATTTCTCCGTCAGGTCGATTGGGGAGAACTGGACTTCCTCATCCTCGATTTGCCGCCCGGCACGGGGGACATCCAGCTCACCGTGGTGCAGACGGTGGCTCTGGCTGGAGCGGTGGTGGTGACGACGCCGCAGGAGGTGGCGTTGATCGACGCGCGCAAGGCGGTGGCCATGTTTCACAAGACGAATGTCAAGGTGCTCGGCATCGTGGAAAACATGAGCCATTTCATCTGCCCGAGCGACAACGTGCGCTATGACATCTTCGGACGGGGCGGGGGGCAGCGGGAGGCGGATCGTCTCGGTGTCCCATTGTTGGGCGAGATCCCCATCGACATGGCGACGCGCGAAGCCGGGGACACCGGAATGCCTGTCGTGGCGCGGGCGCAGGACAGCACCGTGGGTCGCGTCTTCATGACCATGGCAGAAAAACTTCGGACAGAACTGGCCGCCGCGTAAACCCTTTGTCCCTGTGAAGACACTGGGGCGACTTGACCTTTTTGTCCTGTTGTGCTAATTATTACAGACATGGATACCCCCCACGACGATGGTGTTAGCCTCGTGCGCAACTCTATGCTCTATCGTGAGTTTGTCGCTGAGCGGGAAGAAATTTTGCGTCACAAGTGGATCGAGAGCGAGAAAGTGGGCCATGATATCGGTTTTGAGAAGGCTCTCCTTGACTGGGTCATGCGCTACCGTGGCGGTTGGCGTACCAACCGCACTCGCGCGGCACTGACCAAAGCTTGAGCAACCGTTTTGGTGACGGGAGGTCGGTCTTTGTGGCATACTGGCCGGAATGACCAGCAGCGAGGCCCGACAAATCGTGGATGCCGGCGGTGTCGCTGAGGCCGTAGCGAAGCTGGCAGGCCTACTTGCCGCAGCGCTGCGCAATCAGGGTTCGGTGTTTCTGGCCGGTGTGCCGACCCGCGGTGTGCCGCTGGCTGTCCGCTTGCAGAAGGCGCTCGCACTCGCGGGCATGCAGGTGGCCTGCGGCACGGTTGACATTTCGATGTATCGCGACGACCTCGGCTTGCGTTCCGGTGTGGCGCCCCTGCGCGGCACCGAGTTGCCTCTCGACTTGGAGAACTGGAGCATCGTCATTGTCGATGATGTGCAGCAGACTGGACGGACGGCGCGCGCCGCCATGGAGGCGGTGCTTGCCTTCGGGCGGCCCAAACGGATTTTTTATGCCGTCCTGGCCGACCGCGGGGGTCGGGAACTTCCGGTGCGGCCCGACTTCTCGGCATTGGAACTCTCCGTTGCTCCGGAGGTCCGTTTGCGCGTGCGTTTGGCCGAGACCGACGACGGAGAGGAGGGGGTCTTCGAACTGTGAACTGGACACGCAAAGATCTGCTGACGCTCTCCGAGCTATCCGCCGAGGAAATCAGCTTCATCCTCGACACCGCGGCGGAGTTCAAGGGCGTGGGCAAGCGGCGCCTCAAAAAAGTGCCCAGCCTCCGAGGCAAGACCCTCGTCAATCTTTTCGTCGAGGCCAGCACGCGCACCCGGACTTCCTTCGAACTCGCCGGCGTGCGACTCAGTGCGGATGTCGTCAACATCACCGCCGCGACATCCAGCCTCACCAAGGGAGAAAGCCTCAAGGACACGGCCAAAAATCTTGAAGCGCTGGCTGCCGACCTCATCGTGCTGCGCCATTCTGCCGCCGGTGCGCCACAATTTCTGGCCGAGCGTCTCCGGGCCGGGGTGATCAATGCCGGCGACGGGTCGCACGAGCATCCGACGCAGGGTTTGCTCGATGTTTTCACCATGCGCGAGCGGCTTGGTGATATCGCCGGTCTCAAGGTCGGCATCGTCGGCGACATCCGTTTCAGCCGCGTGGCCCGATCGAATATCTGGGCCCTGAAAAAGCTGGGGGCCGAAGTTGTTCTGATCGGTCCGCCCACCCTCGTGCCTCGCGAGTTCGAGCGACTCGGCGCGCGCATCAGCCACCATCTCGACGAGGTGCTCGGCGAGTTGGATGTGGTCAACCTTTTGCGCATCCAGCACGAGAGGCAAAAGGCGGGATATTTCCCCGGCACGGGGGAATACGCCGCTCTCTTCGGGCTCAACGCCGCACGCGCGGAGAAGTTGAAGCCGGGCGCTCTTGTCATGCATCCCGGACCGATCCACCGCGGGGTGGAACTCGACGGCTCGGTGGCCGATGGTCCCCATAGTGTGATACTCGACCAGGTGACCAACGGACTCGCGGTGCGCATGGCGATCCTTTATCTGTGCGCCTCGGTGGGGAGGGAGGAAAGTCTGTGAACAATTCGCTCAATATCCGTGGCGGCCGGGTGATCGATCCCGCCTCCGGACGCGATACAGTCGGTGATGTTTTCATCGCTGACGGGAAAGTTGCCGATGCGCCCGCGGGGGGCGCGACCGAGATCGATGCGCGGGGACTTGTCGTTTGCCCCGGATTCATCGACATGCACGTCCACCTCCGCGAACCGGGACAAAGCGCGAAAGAAACCATCGAGACCGGAACCCGCGCGGCGGCGGCCGGCGGTTTCACCTCCGTGGTGGCCATGCCCAACACAAGCCCGGTGGCCGATCATCCGGGCATCATCGCGTGGATGTCCGAGCGCGCGGCGGAGGTCGGCGTGGTCAACGTGTTTGCCACCGGTGCGATCACGGTCGGCTCGCGCGGGGAGGAGCTTGCCTCTATCGGCGCGATGGCCAAGGCGGGCATCGTCGCGGTGACCGATGACGGACGTTGCGTGCAAAACCATCAGGTCATGCGGCGCGCGGCCGAATACTCCGGCCTTTTCGGACTGCCTCTGCTTGATCACTGCCAAGATGCCTCAATGGCTGGAGCCGAAGCCATGATGCACGAAGGCTACTGGAGCACGGTCCTCGGGTTGGCCGGCTGGCCGCGCATGGCCGAGGAAATCATCGTGGCTCGCGACGCTTTGCTGGCCGAGGTGACGGGAACACCCATCCACTGCCAGCACCTCTCCGCTGCCGGCAGCGTCGGCCTCCTGCGCATGGCCAAGGCAAAAGGCCTCCCGCTGAGCGGCGAGGTCTGTCCGCACCATCTCGCGCTGACCGACGAGTCGCTCGCCGGTTATGACACGAATTTCAAGATGAATCCTCCGCTTCGCGAGGAGCGCGACATCGAGGCTCTGGTTGAGGGGATCGCCGATGGGACCATAGATATTCTGGCGACCGACCATGCCCCGCATGCGGTCTACGAAAAGGAGGTCGAGTTTGCGGCTGCGCCCTTCGGTATTGTCGGACTCGAGACGGCGGTGGGAATTTTCTGCGAGATCCTCCTGCATCGGCGCCGGGCGATCGACCTGCCGCGCCTGGTTGCCATGCTGACAAAAAACCCGGCTTCTTTGCTGCATCTTGATCGGGGCACTTTGGCCGTCGGTGCGCCCGGCGATGTGACTCTGCTTGATCCCGATCTCGCCTGGACGGTGGACAAGGAACAATTCGCCTCGAAGGGACGCAACACGCCGTTCCATGGTTGGAATTTGCGCGGGCGCGCCGTACGCACCATCGTCGGCGGCCGCACGGTGTGGGGCCTTGCCTCGTGAGTGGCTGCTTCGAAGTTACTGCTGTCGATCCATCCTCCGCGGCCCGGCGCGGGCAAGTGCGCACGCGGAGAGGTCCGATTGACACCCCGGCGTTCATGCCGGTGGGCACGCAGGGAACAGTCAAGGCGGTGAGTCCCCGCGAACTGCGCGAACTCGAGGCGCAAATCATCCTCGGCAACACCTATCATCTTTTTGTCCGTCCTGGGCTCGAAGTCATGCGCAAGCTGGGCGGTTTGCACCGCTTCATGGGCTGGGATGGTCCGATCCTCACCGACAGCGGCGGGTTCCAGGTGTTTTCCTTGGCCAAATTGCGTCGCATCACGGAGGAAGGCGTGCATTTCCAGAACCACCTCGACGGGGCACCATGCTTCATCGGGCCCGAGACATCCATGGAGATCCAGCACACGCTGGGCTCGGATGTTGTCATGGCCTTTGACGAGTGCCCACCCCATCCCTGCACGCACGAGCAGGCGGCGGCGAGTCTCGAACTCACGCTGCGCTGGGAGCGCCGCTGTTTCGACTGGTGGGAGGCGCAGAATATTAAGGAACAACGCCCCTTGCTCTTCGGAATCGTGCAGGGGTCAAGTTACGCCGATCTGCGGGAGAAATCCGCGCAGTCGCTGGTGGCGATGGGCTGGGATGGCTACGCGGTCGGGGGCGTGAGCGTGGGCGAACCCGAGCCGGAGATGATGGCTGCGGTGGAGTTTGCCGTGCCGCACCTGCCGGCCGACTGTCCGCGCTACGCGATGGGACTGGGCACACCGCCGCAGTTGGTGGAGTTGGTGGCTCGCGGGATCGATATGTTCGACTGTGTTTTGCCGACCCGCATCGCGCGCAATGGAACGGCTTTCACCGCCTCGGGGACGATCAACCTCAAGAACGCCTGCTTCACTCTCGACGAGAAACCGATTGAGGAAGGTTGCTCATGTTACGCGTGCACCCATTTTTCCCGTGCATACCTTCGCCATTTGGTCAAGGCGGAGGAGATCCTCGGCCTGCGGTTGATCACGCTGCACAACCTGCACTTTTATCTAGGCTTGATGAAAAAAATAAGGAGCGCCTTGGAGCAGGGCACCTTCGCCGCGTTCCGCCGCGAGTTTGTCGGCGGCTATCGGCCGCACACCGCCTGACCGGGTCAGGGATCCTGCTGGTTCTCCCGGTTGTAAGGATAGCGGGATTCAAAACCGAGTTCAGGCGGGAACTCGGCGTAGCCGCGGTTGATCCATTGAACGTTGCTCTTGTAAGGCGGCGCGTAGGTTCCCTTGTAGGTCGGGATGGGGAAGAGCAACGTGTCGTAGAGTCCGTAGCCGAGGCGGGCGAAAGTGCGGCCGAGGCCCCGCACGATGCCGTAGCTGTATTCGGCGCTGTTGCCTTCAAAGTAGTTCACCGAAAGCATGGAGTCGGGCAACTCGGCGATGCCGAAGCAGATGTTGCCTAGTCCGCGACCGAGCTTGCGTGTCGGTCCCCACTCCGAGGACGGGGGCTGTTGTATGTCGGCCAAGCAGACGCTCGCGGTCAGGAGAAGGATGGCTGGGAGGAGAACTTTTCTCATGGCTGAATTACACGCGCATTCTGCCCCACAGGCAAGCCCGGATTAGTCGCCTAACTCGACATTCCAGCAGCCGACATCGACAAAATGCCGCCAGGTCTCGTGGACGGAGGACGAGTATGTGAGGTGGATGAAGGGCCGCCAGCGGGGGCGGCGGGGTTCCTTGAGCAATTGCATCTTCGCCTCATTGGGCAAGCGGTTTCCCTTGCGCGTGTTGCAGGGGATGCAGGAGCAGACCACGTTCTCCCAACTGGTCTGGCCTCCGCGCTGGCGGGGCAGCACGTGGTCGAGGTTCAGCTCCTGGCGGTCGAGCCGGCGGGCGCAGTACTGGCAGGTGTGGTTGTCTCTCTCGTAAATGTTCTGCCGGGTAAATTTTACTTCCTTGCTCGGCAGGCGATCGAAGAAGAGCAGCACCACGACATTGGGGACACGGATATTGAACCGGACCGATTGCACCATGTCGGGTTCGGGCGACTTTTGCGAAAAGTCGTGCCAGCTCTGGAAATCGTGCGCGAGGTAGTTGTTCTGGGTGTCGCGCCAGACCACCTGGGCGTGGCCTTGATAGAGCAACGTGAAGGCGCGTCGGGCGCTGCAGACGTTGACCGCCTGCCACAGCCGGTTGAGAACGAGCACGTGCCTGTCGAGCAGGGACTCCATGGGTTGGGTTGGGGGAGGGGTAGCTCCCCGCAAGCAGAAGAACTTAGCGACCGTTCTCCCTTCTGTCAAACCTGCCCCGCCGCACATCGAGACGGGTTGCTTTCGCAAGTCCCGATCCCTATCGTAACTGTCCCGATGAACCTTGTGCGCTTAATTTTGCCGCCAGTTCTGGCAATTCTGCTTTGCATAGCTCCTGCGGAAGCCCAAGACGACTCCTCTTCCGAGTTCTTTTCAGCCTACCAAGAATTCCAGCGCGCCGAGAAATTGGAACGCGAAGGGAGAACGAATGACGCTATCGCGAAATTCCGCTATGTAGCCGCGCAGTTGGGGCAACTCAAATCTCAGCACCCCGACTGGCAGCCATTGGTCGTCGACTTTCGGCTCAAGAAAACTCAAGAAGCGATCCTGCGGCTTGAGGGAGCCCTCGGATCCTCCACCATCTCATCGCCCACCTTGGGCCCTCCGCCTGATCTGGCTGAATCCACGCCGGATGAAGTTTTGCCTCCGGTTCATCCGGTGCGCGCACCTCTCCCGTCGGGTCCGACCATTTCCATTTCCGCCGATGAGGCGCCCCCTGCCCGCCTAAGCAAGGAGCAAGTCACGGCAACTCCGGCCGCCCCTGCCCCGGCCGAGCTGGAGAATTTGCGAGGGCAACTGGCAGCCGAAAAGGGCAAAAGTTCCGAACTGGAAGAGCAAATCAAAGGCGGCGAATCCGAGGTCTCCGGAATCCGCGCCGAGCTTGAACAAACGAAAGCGGCCCTCGATGAAATCAACCGGCAACTGGAGGAGTCCAAAAACAAACCGGAGTCCGCCCCACCATCGGGCGATGCTGCATCTGGCGAGGAGGCCAAGCGTTTATCCGCCGCCGCCAAGGAGCTGGAACAGTCGCTCGCGGCCGCAAATGCCGAGAAGGCGGATCTCACCGCGCAGCTGACCGCGGCGAAAGCGCAGGCCGACGCCGTCAAGACCGAACTGGAGTCGGCCAAGTCAGAGGCCGAAGCAGCGAAGACGCGCGCCACCGCGCTGGAGACCGAGAAAGAGTCGCTGGTCACCGAACGGGACACCGCACGGAAGGAGACCGAGACGGCTCAAGGCGAAATGCAGACCCTCACTTCGCGCGTCACCGAACTCGAGGAAGAAAGAACACAACTCATCACCGCGCGCGACACCGCGCAGAAAGAGGCGGCGGATGCGAAAACCGCGCTGGAAAAAAATGCCGAACTGATCGAGTCCAACCGCCAACTCGAGGAGAAGCTTGCCGATGCAACCAAGCAGATTGCCGGCATGGAAACCGACGCCGCAGCCAAGGCCGAAGTCATCACCGGTTTGCAGAAAGACCTCGACAATGTGCGCCATGATCTGGCCGGGGCGCAGACCAAGCTCAAAGACGACCGCGAAAGGTTCGACAAACTGCAATCAGTGAACGACCAGTTGCTCAAGGAATACGACGAAGTGACCGGCGCGCTCGCCGCGGTCAAGCTGGGCGACGTGACCGCCACCGAGGCCAAGCTTCTCCAGGAGGAGAACGAGGTTCTGCGCGGGATCATCATGCGCCAGATCAAAGAGCAGGCCCGCCGCGAGCAGGCCTACCGTCTTGCCCAGGAGGAGATGCAGCGTCTGGAGATCCGCTCGGATACGCTCAACGACAAAATCAATGAGTTGGCCAAACCGACCCTTGAACTCACCGACGCGGAGCAAGAAATGCTCAAGCGGCCGGTCGTTACCCTGCTCGACGCCGATGCCGCGAAGATGAGCGCCCAGGTGGCGGCGGTCAAGTTGCCCGAATCCGCAGCCAGTCCTGCACCCAGAGGGACTCCGCCGTCGACGGAGGGAGCAGGCGGAACTGCGGTTGCCGATCCATCCACCGAGCCTCCTAGCGAAGGGGCGGCCGCCGCCCGTTCGCTCAGCACGGAACTTTCCCCCGAGTTGCTCGCAATGGTCAATCAAGCGCGCGAGCAGTTTGTCAAAGGCAACTTCGCGCAGGCCGAGGAGCTTTATCAGAACTTCCTCGAACGCCAGCCCTCCAATGTCGTCGCCCTCGCCAATCTCGGCGTGGCCCAGTTCCGGCAAGGTAAGCTCACCGCCGCCCAACTCGCTCTCGAGAAAGCGGTCAAAGTCGAGCCGAACGATGCCTTCAGCCTGACCACCCTCGGCGCGGTCATGATCGAGCAGGGGCGCATCGATGACGCGGTTAATTATCTCGAGCGCGCCAACGCCGCCTTGCCTGATGATGCCATCACCCTCAACTACCTCGGCGTGGCCTCAAGCCAACTCGGCCAGTTCGGTAAAGCCGAGCAGTCCTTGCGCCGCGCCATCACGGTGAGACCCGAATATGCCGAGGCGCATTTCAACCTAGCCGTCATCTACGCCACCGCAAAACCCCCTTCGATCGCTCTGGCCAAACGTCACTACGAAAAAGCGCTCGAACTCGGCGCCGGTCCCGACAAACGCCTGGCCTCGATGCTGCAGTCGGAAAAAGCAGAAAAATCGGAAAAAGCGGACTGACGCCTCAGGGCAAAGCCCTCGGGCTCAAGGTGAGTTGATCCGCAGGCGGATGAATCGCCGATTCATCGCCGATGTATCCACCTGCCACAAGCGGCGGGTGAACCCCAGAGCGACTCCCGTCTGATCGACCGAGCTTTGCTCGCCAGTCGATGCAGTCCATGTCATCAGGTTTTCAGAGGCCTCGGCCGCCACCGTCAATGCGGGGTCATTGCGCAAGACGGCGGTAAATTCCATTTTGCCTCCGATCAGGCGACAGGTGGGTGCTGTGCCGGGTGCGTCGCTGCCAATGGCCGGATTGCTGCCCAACGCATACTCCATCATATTACTTATACCGTCATCGTCCGCATCCGCTGACAGACCTGATCGGGCACCGCTCAAACCATAGGTGTTTTGCAGAGTGTAGGCCGCAGTGGAGATCACTTGGACGGATCGACTTGAAGTTGACATGTTTCCGCTTTCATCGGCTGCGGTGTAGGTGATGACATAGGTTCCGAGGGCTGCGGTGTTGACCGCGCCGCTCGTCTGGACCGCAACAGCGCCGTCGACATTGTCGCTAGCTGTGGCGCCCGGGTCGGTGAAGGTGGTGCCGAAGGCGATCGTCATGCTGGCTGCTCCGTTGAGTGTGATCACCGGTGAACTGTGGTCGACCACGCGCACCAAGCGCGTCGCGCTGCCGCTATTGAGTGCTCTGTCGGTCGCTGAGTAAGTGAGTAGATATTCACCGACCACCGCTGTATTGACGAGGCCCGTGACCGAGACCGTCAGCCCGCTGTCCACATTATCCGTGGCGGTGGCACCGGGGTCGGCAAAGGTCGAACCGACGGCGATTTCGATCGTGGCATCGCCGTTGATTGTGACGACCGGCCTGGTGAGGTCGGCCACGATGACCGTGCGGGTTGCGGTGGCACGGTTGCCGGCGGCATCGGTCGCCGAGTAGGTCACAGTATAGCTTCCGAGTGCCGCCGTGTTCACCGTGCCACTCGCCTGCACCGCTATGGCTTCGTCGACATCATCGCTGGCCGTGGCGCCCGGGTCGGTGAAGGTTGACCCCAAGGCGATCGTCATGCTGGCCGCGCCATTGAGGGTGATGACAGGAGGTGTGGTGTCCGGAGGCGCAACCTGACTTGCTGTCATCTGCACATTGTCCAGTCGGTTGTTGCCACTGGATCCTGTTGCTCCGGCGACGGTCAGGCGCAGGTAAACATTGGCAGCGCCGTTCACATTGGTGACGGTCGGCAGGGTGATCGCGGTGTAGTTCGTATCTGTCCTGCCGCTCTGCAAGCTGAGATCCGTCCACTGGCTGGCATTGGTGCTGTAAGACCAGGTGTGTGTGGTGAAGCCGGTCGACGTTCCTCGGGTGGCGTAGCTGATCGAAAGATTCTTGTAACCGCTCATGACCAACTTGAAGACGAGCGATTTTCCGTTGGCTGAGTTGCTGGTCGCCGAGAGAAGAGCAAGAGCGGCGGGGCTATTCGTAGTGGTGGAAAATCCTTCAGCCATGTTGATCAAAGCGCCCGAGAAAGCGGTGATTTCGTTCGAACCACCGCTTGTTGAAGCGGCAATCCATGCGCTCGAGCCGTTGGTGCCGTTGAGGTAGAGCGCTCCCGAGCCGAAGTTCGCCTGATAAACGGTGGGCGCGGTGCTGGTTGCCGCCGCCGTTCCGCCATTCGTTGTCGTCTGGAAGTCCCAACCCGCAAGCAGCACCGGTACGCTGTTGACAACAAGGGTCTGCGCTTCAGGTGGTGCCGCATTGTGGTTCGCATCGCCCGGCTGGTTTGCCGTGATCGTCGTCGTGCCAGCAAAAACCAGTGTCACAGTGCTGCCGCTCATGGTGGCTACGGACCTTATCGAGGATGTATAACTCACGCTGAGGCCCGAACTGGCCGTGGCGGTCAACTGGAAGGGCGCATCGTTGGAATTTTTGGCGGTCAGCGCAGCGAAGGTGATGGACTGGTCGGCCTTGGTGATGGTTCCGGTCAAAGCCGGTTGCAACAGCGTGTAGTTGGACTCATCGGCACCCGCGAGAATCAAGTTGGCTGTGACCGGCTTGTCCACGCCCGCATTGGCATTGTCGAAACCGCCGCCTCCAGAAACCGTGACTGTATCGCCCCCGACCACGCCGAGCAGAGTGGCTCCGGTGATCGCTGCTGCCGAGGAACCATCATAAGCTCTCGATGTCACCGCCGCTCCGGATACGCTGAGCTCCTTGGGCTTGATCGTGGCCGAGAGGCTGGGCTGCGTGGAGATTGTATAGTTGCTGCTGGGAGCGGTGAAGCTCCCGGTGCGCAACAGCATTTTGTTTGTTCCGGAATTTTTGTCGGCAAAGGCCCAAGTGACGTTGCCTGCGACGGGGAAACTCTCGCTGTTGACCAAGCCATCATAGGCAGGCGTACTACCGAAAGACACCTCCGTGCCGCCATCGTAGACCTTTTCCGATGCACTCAATCCGGTTACGGCTATCGTCTTTGGCGTCACGGTGTTCCCGCTGGCTGCGGTTGTCGCCGTGACAGTCGCAGCCCCGCCGCCGCTCACGCTGACTGCCTGTGCGTTGTGGTTGCCGGTCACGCCGGCTGTCGCGGCGAGACGCAGATAAAGTGTGGTGGAGGCGAGGGTCCTGGCTGCGGGGATGAGCGTAACTGACGGTTTGAAGTTCGAATTGTCCGCAGACACCTCGAAGTCGGCGGGCGCGGTCACGTTCACTGTGCTCGTCAGGTAATTCCCCGAAACGGTGAATGTGGCGGCGGAGGACGGAGTTCCATAGGTCGTGGTGAGCGTTGCAAGATTTCCTGACACCAAAAGCATGGGCGTGGTGAGCACGCCATCGGTGAAGGAGGGAGTGCCGTCCGTCCGGTAGTCGATCGACGCTCCGCTGTTGTTGAAGGGATAGAGGCGGAAAGTGTATGCCTCGCCGGCGACAAAGCCGGTGAACGATCCGTAGGAGCTCGCGGCTCCGGAGAGGTTGATCGCGCCCGAGCCGTCGCCCACATTTTTGTCGTCGACCACGGGCACACCATCGATGGGTGTGTTCTGCGCTCCTGAACTCACCACCAGCAGGTAGCCGTCCGCTTGGACCGGTGTCCACATGGCCGGGATACTTGTCGCGGTGATCTCGCCCGCGGCGAAGTCGGTGGCCTGCTGCAGCGGTTCGGCTTTGGGAGTGGTGAAAGCAAGCATCTCCCCGTAGGAAGTACCGGCAGCACTTGTGGCATAACTGCGGAAATAATACAGCGCCCCTCCCGACAACCCGGAGACATCGGCCGCAAATGCACCAGTGCCCAATCCCGCGGGCGCGTTGGAAACACCCTCCGCCCCGACTTGCAGGGAGGTGTTGAGCGTGCTGTAGAGAAACCCGCGCGCGCTGACGGCCGAAGTTCCCGCAGCCGTCACGGTTCCGTTCAAGGTGGCGCATGTTGCGGTGACGGCACTGGCGGCGGATGTGGAAACCGTCGGCGGCGTGCTGGCCGGGGCGAGCACATTCACCGTCCGGATGGCCGTGCCGATGTTCCCTTTGCTGTCGGTCGCGGTGTAGGTGAGCGTGTAGGCGCCGGGGACCAGAGTGTCGACAGTTCCCGTCGTGCTCACGGTTTTGCTCGCATTGTCGCCGGCGTCGAACGCATCGGTACCCGCATCGGAGTAGGTGCCGCCGCGTGTGATGCTTGCCGGGTTGCTTCCGCGGAGGGTGATGACGGGTCCGTCCTGATCCAGGGCGCGCAGGGAGTTAATATAGGAGGTGTTGTTCGAGTTGTTGCCGCTGCCGAATGTTTTGCTCAGCGACGTTTCTCCGCCGGTGCTGAGGTAAAAGTCAGCCAAGGTTGAGTTCGTGTTGACAATCGAGCAAAAATAGCCACGCGGGCCCGAGAGTTCGCGGGTTGAGCGCGCTTTGCGCCCTGTGAAATTGCTGTATTGGTTGCCGGCGGTTCCGGCTGCCAGCGCGTGCATTCCGCCGGCCGCCCCGTCGGGATACATGCCTGCAGGTTTGATCATCACCATGTCGATATTTCCGATATCGAAACCGCCGCTTTCCTCCGTGAAGTAGGTCGGGTTGGCCAAATTGACACCGAGGACGAAGTCGGACGCGTCGAGATCTTCGGTCAGCGTGTTGCCTGCGGACAGGACGATGAGTGTGCCCGCCTTGACCCTCGCCCACAACGGGTGATCGGCGAAGATGTATTTCCCGCCGCCATCTGTGGCCATGTTGCTGTTGAAATCCTTGATGACCATGCCGCGCAGATCGACGGGCGGTCCGTTCAGGTTGTCGCCGACGACGAGAAGTTCCACGCGGTCGGTCGTCGAGTTGTGGTATTTGTTGACGACCACGGTCGGCGTGGAGGGTTGTTCGGCTGTGGTCATGACGCGCAACGTGTAAGCTTTGGACGAGGTGCCCTGTGCTCCCGTGGTGCGCAGAGTCAGATTGTAGGTGCCCGCCGCCTTCGGGGTTCCGCTGATCACACCGTTGGTTGTGTTGACCAAAAGCTCCGTCGGTAAACCGAGCGCGCCGTAAGAGGTGACAGCTTGCAGCCCGTCGGTCGCGATGGTGTAGCTGTAACTCGTGCTGACGTAGGCCGAACCGCCCGATGTGGCGACGATGTTGGGCCCGATCGGGGTCGTGACCGTCCCGGACACGGCAACCGTTTTGGTGACCGCCCCGCCGCCGGAGTGCACGATGTTGCCGCTGTATGTCCCCGCGGCAGCATCGGCGCGTATGCGCACATACACGGCTGTGGCGGTGAGCGCGCCGTTCACCGGCGTGAGTTCGATGAGGTCGCCGAAGTTGCCTTCGCTCGCGCCGACTTCGAACCCTGCGGGCGGGGTGATGGTGATCTTTCCGCTCAGCCCGGCTCCCGACACCTCGTAGGTGTGGATGGTCGAGGCGGTTCCCGCCACGGTGGAGAAATCGGCGAGGCCCGTGGCGGACAAGGTCAGCGTGGGCACCGAAGTGGAAACCGTGGCGCTCACCTCGACGTATTTCGGCACGGCTCCGCTGCCCGAGTGGCTGATGGCCCCGCTGGTCAGACCGGGGGGCGCGGTGTTGGCCGCACGCACCATGACAGCCTGCGAAAGGCTGCCGTTGGCGGCCGGGCTGAGCGTGGTTTCCCCGGTAAAATTCACGCCGTCGGTGCTGATCTCGAAATACTGCGGCGCCCGCACGGTGATCCCGTCGCTCAATTCCGAACCGGTCAGCGTGTAGCTTTGCGTGGCGCTGGGGAATCCCGCGTTCGCGGTGAAGGCGTTCAGCGTTGCCGGCGTGAGTGCGAGCGAGGGGACGCGGACGATGATTTGCAGGGTCTTCGAATCGCTGCCGAAGGCATTGATTGCCGTGATGGTCGCGTTGAAGCCGCCGCCGGTCGTCGGTGCTCCGCCGATCGAACCGGTGGAGGTGTTTATGGACAAGCCGTCGGGCAGGTTGGCCGCGGTGTAGGATGTCGGGGAATTTGTCGCCACGATCTGGTAGGCGAACGCCGTGTTGATTTGTCCGTAGGCAATAAGGTTTCCGTTGATCGCGGGCGCATTCGGGTTGGCCTGCACGTTGATGGTTAGTGTGGCCGTGCCGTCGCCGTTTGCGTTGGAAGCGGTGAGCCCGACGGTGTATGCACCGGGAGTCGTCGGCGTGCCGCTGATGACGCCGCTGGTGGTGTTGATGCTCAATCCCGGAGGCAATCCGCTGGCTGCATAAGAGGTCGGGTTGTTGTTGGCCACGATCTGGTACGAGAAAGAAACCAGCGCGGTGGCGTTTGCCGGTCCGGCGACAGTGATGGATGGCGCGGGATTTGGGGCCGACCCGAACGAACCGAAGATGGCGAGGTCGTCGCCACTGATGTTGTTGATGTAGAATGTTCCAACGTTCGAAGAGGCATTATAAGGAACCAAACGGAAGGTGACTGTGGTGTCGGGTGCTACGGTTTGCAGCGCTGCAATCGTGCTCAAGTTTATGGCGGTTTGGGTGTTTCCGCTGTTTGTGGTCGATGACCACGTGATCGGGCTTCCGATGTTGGTGAAGGTCCCGTTGCCCACTTGGAATTGCCATTGTCCGGTGGAAGGACCGGTGCTGGATCGGCGGATGTTGTGCGCGGGGATTTCTGTGAACGATACAGCCAGCGAGCAACTCACGCTGAAGGAGACATAATTGCCGAGCGCAACGGCCTCGGCTGCATTCGTCGCGCCATCGAATCCGGTTCCGCCCCAAACACCGCCTGCCCCCCCTGTCGTCACTCCGGGACCCCGTGTGAGACCACCGCTCGCCGCGAGCGAGTTGGAGGAGGTTGGATTGAAGGGGGAAGGGCCGGGAGCGGAAAGGTTCGTGACCTCCCAACCAGCGAGCTTTTCCGGCGATCCGCCGGGCGTGGTCACCGTGCCTGACAAGCTCAGTGATTGGGTTGTCACGCCCGAACTTTGGTGCGTGATGGAACCCGCAACGGCACCGAGAGGTGCGGAGGAAGTCATCCGGACATAGACGATGGTTGTCGGGACCGTGCCGCCCGAAGCGGCGAGAGTCCGCGTTGCGGCGAACGTGCTGTTGTCGAGGCTCAGCTCGTATCCGGACGGGGCGGTGATGGTGATATCACCGCCGAGATTTCCTCCGGAGACGGTGTAGCTTTTGGCTGATCCCGCACTGCCCTGCAGGGCGGCGAAGCCGTTGAGGCTGGTGGTCGAAACCAGGATATTAGGGTTCATCTTTCCGGAGACGGTCAGCGTGCGTGTTGCAGCACCGTTGCTCGTGTGGGTGATGCTCCCGGTCAAATCCCCAACTGGCGCGTTCGCCTTGATCCTCACGTGGACTTGCTTGGAAAGCGTCCCGTCGATTGCGTGGGGAAGCGTTAGACTCGACGAGAAGAGATTGCCGTCGGCGCTAATCTCAAAGTTGGTCGGTGCGGTGACGATGATGTCGTCCGTGAGGTAAGTGCCGTTGACGGCGTAGATTTGCTCAGTTCCCGCCGCGCCCTGCGTCGCGGCAAAGCCGCTCAATGCCGCCTGCGAAAGGCTGACTGTCGGGGTCGAACCGCTGGTGGTCACGGTGAAATCCTCGTAACTGGTGTCGGTTCCGCCCGGGCCGGTGACAGTGATGGGGCCCGTCGTTGCCCCGACCGGCACCAGAGCTGTGAGTTGGTTGGCGCTGACGTAGGTCACACCGGAGGCGGCCACGCCGTTGAATTGCACCGTCGAAGAGGCGTTGAAGTTGTAGCCCGAGATCGTGACGGCGGTTCCGGGAGCGCCGAGGGACGGGCCGAAGGTGGTCAGCACCGTCGGGCTGTTCGGGCCGTTGCCCGTGTCGACCAGATTTTTCAGGTAGATGGCTGTCGATCGATCGGTCTCGGTGAAAAAATTCAGACCGGTGACCTCCTCGATTTGCTCGACCGAGGTGATGTAGCTTTGCCAATTGCCGAGACCGCTGCTCACGTTGGGTGTCAGGATTGCGATGACCCGCGCCGAGCTGGTGATGCGTTGGTTGGCCGGTGTTGTGCTGGTCGCGTTGGGGACGACGACGGCAATTTTCCACACCGAACCGGGCACGGACATGCTGTTGCCGATCCGGTTGCCGGTGAATTCCGACGGTCCGGACATGATAAGCACCTCGTCTCCATTCGTAGCCATGTTGCGGCAGTAGGATTCAAACTGGGCCCACAGTCCTTGGTTGTTCGCGTCGGCCTGCGGGATGATATTGCTCATGCGGAAGGTGACCGCGTTGTCGTTGTAATTCGCCGTGCGATCGGCCGAAGGCGTCATGTGTCCCCGATCCCAGCCGATTCCGTAGCTCGTACCGAAGGACGACGTGCCTATCTTGAGGTAGCCGGAGGGCAACAATTCCTCGGTGGCCCAGGCGTCGGTGCGCGCCTGTGATCCATTATCGGCCAGCGAGTAACTCCAACTCACCCAGTTCGGTTGGTGGGTGTCGTCGTTGTAGGAGATGGCGTATTGGGTGCGAGCACTGATCAGATACTTCAACCGGTCGGCCGTGCTGGCGCTCGCTCCGTCGGGATTGCCCAAGGCCATCTGGTAGGCGACCCCGAGGCGCGCGTAAGCGACTTGGCCAGAAAGCAACACGGCCAGCGCGCAGCAAAACCAAACCGCGCGGCAGCAAGAAATGTGTAAATACTTGTATCGCATATACTTGCTATTACAAGTTGCGCAAGTTTTAAAAAGGCCCCATCGTTTTTTACTCCTATCTTGAGCACAAGCAAATCCCTAATTTACAGGCACTACGGTATCCGCTCGAGGCTTTACTCCTGATCCTCCACAAGGTCTTCGAGGGGGACGATGCGCCGCAATACCGTGGTTCCTGCCGCGGGGAACGAACATCGGGCTCCCTATGTCACCAATACTTTCTACTCGCGTGCGTTCGATTCCGGGATAGCTGCCGCGTTCGTCAGGAAATTCAAGCCGATGGGCAGCAATCATCATGCGACGATCGTGGACGGCAAGAGCGGTTGCCGATGTCGGTGCGACCAGCCCTGCACCTACATCAACGAATGGTGATGGTGCGGGCGGATCAGGATTTGGCGAAAGTCGGATGGCAGGAGGGGGGTGGTATGGGGTGGCGGCGGTTTATTCGTGGAGATTCCCTTCGATCAACCGCCCAAGTTGAGTGGATGATGTGGCGAGCGCGCTTGCAGCGGCTGGATTCGGGTTTATCTTGCTAGCATGGTGCGAGTGAGATTCTCCCGGCTCTCGACGACCCTGCTCCTTGCGCTTGTCTCGGTGAGTTTAGCTGATGTTGACGGCGACTGGACTTATTCGGTGGCGGACGACGTCGCGACCATATTGTCGTATAGCGGAGCAGGTGGTGGCGTGTCCGTTCCCATAAAGTTCGGAGACGCCGTTGTGAGAAATTTTGGCAACAACCAGTTGCCGCCCGTTTTCGGCTTTGACAATATCACCGTCACTGGTGTGACCATTGATACCAATGTGACGAGCATCGGAGACCACGCGTTCCGAGGCTGCACGTTGCTGACCAACGTGGCGATTCCCGGCAGCGTCACCAACATCGGGAATTTCGCGTTCCGCAACTGCTCGCAACTGCCCACTGTCGCCATACCCAACAGCGTCACCGCCATCGGGAACGACGCGTTTTTCAACTGCGTGCAATTGGCCAGCGTGGCGATCCCCGGCAGCGTCACCACCATAGGGAATGGTGCGTTCGGCGGCTGTGTTGGCTTGACGAACTTCACCATCGGCGCCGGTGTGGCTTCTATCGGGGAGTCCGCATTCGGCGGCTGTGAGGGTCTGACCAGCATGACCATCCCGGGCAGCGTCACCAACATCGGGGACTACGCGTTTTCCGAGTGTTTGGCCCTGGCCAGCATCGTTTTTACAGGCGGCCTGCCCTCCAGACAACCGGCCTCATTAGGTTCATCCGGGACCATCTATTACCTGTCCGAATATGCATCCGTTTGGCCCCCCACATTCGGCGGTCTGCCTACAGCCCTGTTTGCACCGACGGTCGACTATGTGGCTGGCACCACCGCCGGCGGCTTTCGTTTCCAGTGGATTGGTTCTGCCAATGTACCGATGAATGTGCAACGAACCACATCATTAAGCGGTTTAAGCGGGGGCACATGGTCCAATGTTGCTGCTGGCATTACCAACGGGGATTTCACCGATCCAAATCCGCCTGCAGGCGCAGCGTTTTATCGTGCGGTGCTTCCCTGACCAGCATCGCTAACTTCTCCCCATGCGCTCGCGGCCCTCGCTGAGCCTCCTCCTCGGCGTCCTGCTCACGGCACTCGACCACGATCTCGTCATGGATGGTTGCCACGATATGCGTCTCCTCGGGCAGCCGCCCGTATAGCGGGCAGATGCCTTGTATTCATTGGTCGCATCGGCCACTTTGTTGCGTGTCTTGCGGCCAGCAGGTGCCAGCGCTAGATAAAACCCAAGCCGGCGTGGCGAAATGGCAGACGCAACGGACTTAAAATCCGTTGGGGTGAAAGCTCCGTGCGGGTTCGAGTCCCGCCGCCGGCATTGCTGCGGGGGGCAAAGCCCAATGCCTACACGCGGCGCGTGATGGTGTCGCGGCAGAGTTTGTCGTCGGCCTGCGGATAATTCAGCGTGTAGTGTAATCCGCGGCTTTCTTTGCGGCTGAGCGCGCAGTCGACGATGAGTCCGGCAACGGCCACGAGGTTGCGCAACTCGAGCAGGTCGGTGGTGACCTTGAAATTCCAGTAAAACTCCTGCACCTCTTTCTGCAGGTTGCGCAGCCGCGCCGCGGCGCGCTGGAGCCGCTTGTCGGTGCGGACAATGCCCACGTAGTCCCACATCAGGCGGCGGATTTCGTCCCAGTTGTGGTAGATGACGACGAGTTCGTCCACGTCGGTAACGCTGCCCGGTCTCCACTCGGGGAGGGAGATGTCGTCCGGTGCGCGGTGGTTTTTGGTGGCCTTGAGGAAGGCGCGGTGGGCGAAGACCAGGGCCTCGAGCAGAGAGTTGCTGGCCAGGCGGTTGGCCCCGTGCAGGCCGGTGCAGGCGACTTCTCCGATGGCAAAGAGCCCGCGCAGCGTCGTCTCGCCGTGCTCGTTGGCCTTCACGCCACCGCACTGGTAGTGCGCGGCCGGCACAACCGGAATCGGTTCCTTGGCGATATCGATGCCGAGTTCGAGGCAGGTCTCGTAGATTTTCGGAAACCGCTCGCGCAGGAACTCGCGAGGTTTGTCCGTGATATCGAGAAAGACGCACTTGGCCCCGGTGCGCTTCATCTCGGCGTCGATGGCCCGTGCCACGATATCGCGCGGGGCGAGCGACTTGAGAGGATGGTGGCGATCCATGAACGGTCGCCCGGCCCCGTCGACCAGCACGCCACCTTCGCCGCGCACGGCCTCGCTGATGAGGAAAGATTTTGCCTCCGGATGGAACAGGCACGTCGGGTGGAATTGGACGAACTCCATGTTGCTGACGGCGGCCCCGGCCCGCCACGCCATGGCCACGCCATCGCCCGAAGCGATGTCCGGGTTGGTCGTGTAGAGATAGACTTTTCCGCAGCCGCCGGTGGCGAGGATGATGCGGTCGCTGCGCAGGGTAAGGACCTGCCCGGATTTCTCCTCGAGCACGTAGAGTCCCACGACGCGATCCTCGCTGGCGTAGCCGAGCTTTCCGGTGGTGATGAGGTCGACCCCCATGTGGTCTTCGAGGACGCGGATGGAGGGATGCTTCTCCACCGCGGCGAGCAGAGTTTTTTCGATCTCGAGTCCGGTGAAATCGTGCGCGTGCAGGATGCGCCGCTTGGAGTGGCCGCCCTCGCGGCCCAGGTCCAGTTCCACATGGCCGTCCGGCGACTCGCGCAAATCGAAGGACATGCCCAGCGCGATCAGCTCGTCGATCCGCTCCGGTCCCTCGCGCACGACCATTTCTACGATATCCCGTTGGCAGAGCCCCGCCCCGGCCTCGAGCGTGTCCTTCACATGCAGGTCGAACGAATCCTCCGGGCTGGTCACGCAGGCCACGCCGCCCTGCGCCCACGCAGTGTTCGAGGTGGCGCGCGCGCGTTTCGTCACGATGGCCACGGAACCCGAGGCGGCCGCCTTGAGTGCGTAGGTCAGGCCGGCGATGCCGGATCCGAGGACGATGTGGTCAAACTTTTCCATGGGGAGGCATCAGTCTAGAAAGCGCGTTGAGGGATTATGGTTGAGGGTTGAGAGGTTGAAAGCCAACGAATTTTTGACGCAGGTGAACTCAGCCCAAGCGTGAGCCAAGCCGATGATGCAAATCGTTCATGTTCAGTTCCTCAATTGCCTCCGGCTGTCTCCGCCCGCCGCGGTGGACTCCGGCTCTCATCCTGCAACTTTCAACTACAGTTTTAGGATCAGGCTGACGTTGTCGATCAGCCTTGTGTTGCCGACCCGCACTGCAGCGGCAAGCACGGCGGGACGGTCGATGTGTTCGAGCGGCTCGAGTGTTTCCGCATCGACGATGGCCAGGTATTCCGGGGCACAACCCGTGGCATGCAGGATGGCTTCGCTCGTGACGGCGATGATTTTTTGCGCCGACGTTTCGTTGGTGGTCTGCGCCGAACGAAGGGCTGCGGCAAAACCTGTCGCGCGGGCGCGTTCTTCGGCGGAGAGGTAGCGGTTGCGCGAACTCATGGCCAGACCATCCGACTCCCTCACCGTGGGGTGACCGATGATTTCGATGCCGAGAAACAGATCGCGCGTCATGCGCCGGATGACGGCCAACTGCTGGTAATCTTTTTCCCCGAAGATCGCGGCATCGGGGCGGGTGATGAGGAAGAGCTTGGCCACCACGGTGCAAACGCCGCGGAAGTGCCCGGTGCGCACGGCCCCGCAGAGCCCGCGCGAAAGCTGCGTCTCGTCCACGAAGGTCGAGTCGCCCGGCGGATACATTTCTTCGGCGGTCGGCGCGAAGACCGCATCTGCTCCGTGCGTGCGGCAAATCTCGAGATCCGTGTCGAGGGTGCGCGGGTAGCGGGAAAAATCCTCGTTGGGTCCGAATTGCGTCGGGTTGACGAACACGCTCACCACGACGGTACCGTGTTTGCCGGCGTGCTGACGGGCGGCCTGCACGAGCGCTGCGTGGCCTTGGTGCAGGGCGCCCATGGTAGGGACAAGAACGACAGGCGAGGGGGCGGACTTGCGGAAAACTGCCGCTTCAGCAAGGGTGCCGAGCGTGCGCATGCGGTGCGCGATGACTCAGTTTCCTGCGGGAGCAGGAGGATTCGGGGCGGTCGGCGCAGCTGGGGCAGCCGCAGGGACAGCGACCGGTTCCGTCGTCATGGTGGTGCCGGTCACAGGAGCCATCGGCTCAGCCGAGACCGGCTCGGTCGTGACTGTCGTGCTGCCGGACGTTGGTTCGGCGGAGGAGGAAGCGGCAGCATCCTTCGCTACCGGGCTCGGTGCCGCTGCCGCCTGGGCTGCGGCTGCCGGAAGCGTTAAACCGCCGAGGAGTTCTTTCTGGATGGCGGTTTCGCCGGCCCCGCGCTTCGCGTAGATGATGGCGAGCAGCAAGGTGATGGCAAAAAAGACAACACCGAGCCAGACGGTGAACTTTTGCAGCACATGGGTGGTCTGCGCTCCGAAGATGTTTTCCGTCATTCCTCCGCCGAAAGCCGCACCGAGACCCTCGTTTTTGGGGCGTTGCATGAGCACGACGACCACCATGAGCAGGCAGACCAGCACATGGAAGGCCACAAGAATGGAAATCAGGACCGACATGAGCCCTACACCATGGCAGGCTGGAGGGCCCGTGTAAAGCCGCGCATCGGTTTCCGCGTTGATCTTTGCCCGCGGAAAGCCCTAACTCTAGACCTGTGAATGTCAGTGATCTCAGGGAAATCCTGCAATATGTTCCGCGGTTCCGCGAAAAAATCTTCGTGGTGGCGGTGGACGGGGAAATTGCGGCTTCGCCGAACTTTGCCAACATCCTGCTCGATATCGCGGTTCTGCGGTCGCTGAGCATCCGGGTGGTTCTTGTGCACGGGGCCAGCCACCAGGTCCAGGCGGCTGCGAAAATTGCCGCCCTGCAGCCGAGCAATACCGATGGTACGGGCATCACCGATGAGGCCACGCTGGAGATCAGCATCGACGCCGCCATGCGTCTCACGCACGAAATCCTCGAGGGCCTCGCCTCGGTCGACCTGCGGGCCGCCTACGCCAACGCGGTCATCGCGCACCCGGCAGGCATCCTCGGCGGCATCGACCAAGGCCACACCGGCAGGATCGAGCGGGTGGATGTCAAATGCCTCCACATGCTGCTGCACGAGGGAATCATTCCGGTCGTGCCGCCGCTGGGCTTCGACGGCGAGGGGCACACCTACCGGGTAAACTCCGACCACGCCGCCGCCGAGTTGGCCGAAGCGCTGCAGGCCTCGAAGGTCATCTATCTTTCCGCCGATACCCGGCTGCCGGGCAGCGTCGCGCTGCCGCAACAACTCAGCATCATGGAGGCCGAGGAGCTCTGCAAAAAGAGAAAGAACGGCGAGGGGGCCAACCTCTACTCCAAGGTGGACTACGGCGCGAAGGCCTGCCGTCAGGGTGTGCCGCGGATCCACATTCTCGACGGAACGATCGACGAGGCCTTGCTCGACGAGTTGTTCAGCAACGAGGGCATCGGCACGATGATCTACTCGAACGAATACCAGCAGATCCGGAAAATTTTCAAAAAGGATGTCCGGTCCATCATGTCGCTCATCCGGCAGTCGATGGACAGCGAGGAACTCGTGCGGCGGACGCGAGCCGACATCATCGACAGGATGCAGGATTACTGGGTGCTGGAGATCGACGGCAAGCTGATGGGCTGCGTGGCGCTGCATGTCTACGGCGACGAGCGCTGCGGCGAGTTGGCGTGCCTCTACGTGCAAAAGGACAACGCCAACGAGGGGCACGGCCGCAAGCTGATGGCCTTTACGGAAACGCTGGCGAGGGACAAGGGCCTGCAGAAGCTCTTCGCCCTCAGCACCCAGGCCTACAAATACCTGCAGACCAAAGGCGGGTTCACCGAGACCTCGCATGAGGCACTGCCGGGAGTGCGGCGAAAAAAATACGAGGCCGATGGCCGGCAATCCAAAGTGCTCGTGAAGAACTTGGCCTGATCCGCCGGGGCGCTCTGCTGACGCCATGAACACCGCCCTCCTCGTCGATGGAATCGTAGTCGCCGTATATTTTACCGTCATTGTCGGCATCGGTCTGCGCGCGGCGCGGGGCAACACCAACCTCGTCGACTTCGCCCTTGGCGGCCACTCGATCCCTTGGTGGGCCGTGCTGGCCTCAATCATCGCGGCCGAGACCAGCGCGGTCACCTTCCTCGGCGCCCCGGCCGAGGGGTTCAAAACCCGCAGTTTCGCCTACGCGCAGCTGGCCATCGGGACGATCCTGGCCCGCATCATCATCGCGTTTCTCTTTATCGCCCCCTACTACCGCTACAAGGTCGAGAGCATCTACGAGTTCCTCACGCTGCGCTTCGGGGAGCGGACCAAGAACATGGCCAGCGGGATCTTTCTGGTCACGCGCGTCCTCGGCATCGGCGTGCGGCTTTATCTCGGCGGCGTCATCATCGTCGTCATCTACCGCTATCTGTGCCCCGGCTGCCCGGTGACCATCTGGACCTATTTCTGGGGCATCGTCTTCGTGACATTCGTCACCACCCTCTACACCGCGATCGGGGGCATTAAGGCGGTAGTCTGGACTGACCTGATCCAGGCCTGCCTCATGATCGGCGCCATCATTTTCTCCATCTTCGCGGTGCTCGGTGAAATCCCCGGGGGAATGAAAACCGTCCAGGAGCAACTGGCGGGTGAGAATCTCTCGATGATCCAGACCGGATGGGATGCGGCTAAGCCGTTTGGCGAGGCGCTGCGCGGGTTGCTGGAATCGGAATACACGATTTTCGCCGCGGTGATCGGCATCACATTCTTCACCATGGCCACCCATGGTACGGACCAGGACATGGTGCAGCGCATGCTCACCGCCGAGAACGCCGCGAAGTCGCGGCTTTCGCTGATCCTGAGCGGCTTCGCCGATATCCCGATCGTCCTCTGCTTCCTCGCCGTCGGCCTCCTCCTCTACGTCCGCTACCAGGTGCTGCCCGATCCGGGCCTGCCGTTGGAGGACAACGAGATTTTCGCGCACTACATCGTCAACGAGATGCCTATCGGCATCCGCGGGCTGATCGTGGCGGGCGTCTTCGCCACCATGATGGGTTCGACCTCGGCCGCGCTCAACGCGCTGGCGACCTCCTTCATCAAGGATTTCTACCAGCCCTACATCCGGCCCGGCGCGGGCGACCGTCAGGCGGTTAGCGCAGCGCGCTGGGCTACCGCAGTTTTCGGGGTCCTCATGGTGATTGTCGCCACGGGGGCCGCCTACACCGTGCTCCACACGCACGTGACGATCATCCCGCTGGCTCTCGGCATCCTCGGCTACAGCTACGGATCTTTGCTCGGCGTCTTCCTCCTCGGCGTCACCACGCGGAGCCGGGGCAGCGACCGCGCCAATATTTTTGCCATGACCTGCGGCATCCTTGCCGTGCTCATCCTTTGCAAAATCAAAATTCCGCTCTGGGAATCGACCGACGCCGCGGGCCAGATCGTGAAGCGCGTCTTCGACTTCGGCATCATCTTGCCGGCGTGGTGGCCGGCCATCGCGTGGCCCTATTACGTTCTCATCGGCACCTTTTTCACCTTCGTTCTCGCTGTTTGTTTTCGCTCGGAAAAAGCGCCGATGGAATGACGCGTCACGCGCCGCGCGGCCGACAAGCTCAAGCCCCGAGCGTTGCGCAGTGCAGCAGCAACTCCCGGTGCGCCGGGCGCGATGGTCAAGCGATTTTGACAAAAAGTTTACAAAGCATGAAAAATTATTGAGCGGCCCTTGGCGCGCCGATACGCTTGCGCTTGTGACGCCGCAAGGAATGAATATAGACTGTGAACAACTTGTGAACAGTGTCAGCTTCGTCTCACGCTCGTCCTGCCCCGCTGAGATGGCGCCGCCCTTAGCGCGCCAATCATTCTCTGCGCTGCTCCTCACCCGGTTCTCGGGCCAAGCCATCATCTCTTTGTCACGTTTAACAGAAGGAACTTATGCCGCGCTCTGTCTCCCCACGCTCAGCCTCCCTTACCCCGATCTCCACTTCTCCCCGCTCTAGCCGCAAACTGGCCGCCTCCCGGGCGGATGCCGCAGCCTCGAAGGTGAATAACTCTCCCTCCACAGGGGAGTTGGAAATGCTGTGGACCCAGATTTCATCGGCCTTGCAGGCCGAATTGGGTCAAGGTGTTTTCGACCGGTGGTTTTCCACATTGCGACTGCAAGGGGTGACGTCCAAGGCTCTGACCTTGGCCATCCCGAACAGCATTTATCAGGTGTGGATCGAGAGCAATTATGGGGGGCAAGTGCAGGCCGCGCTGCTCACGATCTTCGGATCGAAGCGCGCTCTTGAGTTCATCGTGGAGAACGGCAGCGCTCCCAAGGAGGCGGCGGCGCTGCTCCTCCCGGCCGAGGCCGAGGACGCGATAGAGCCCGACGAACCGGCCGATCCCCGCGGCCTTAATCCGCGCTACGTCTTCGACACTTTTGTTGTCGGTTCGAACAGCGAGTTTGCCCACGCTGCTTCTCTTGCCGTGGCCAAGTCCCCTTCGCGTACTTACAATCCGCTCTTCGTCCACGGCGGGGTCGGTCTGGGCAAGACGCACCTCCTCCACGCCATCGGCCACCACATCGCCCGAAGCAAGAGAGGGGCCAAGGTGGCCTACGTCCGCAGCGAGACCTTCACCAACGAGTTCATCCAGGCCATCCAGACCAACTCGCTGGTCAAGTTCCGCCGTCGCTACCGCCAGGCCGATGTGCTCCTCATCGACGACATCCAGTTCTTGGCGGGCAAGGAGCGCTCGCAGGAGGAGTTCTTCCACACCTTCAACTCGCTTTTCGAGGGCCGCAAACAGATCGTTCTCTCGAGCGACCGGCCACCGAGCGAGATCGCGCAACTCGAGCAGCGTCTGGTCTCGCGTTTCGAGTGGGGCCTGACCGCCGAGCTCCAACCGCCCGATATGGAGACGCGCTTCGCCATTCTCCGCAAGAAGGCTGATGTTTTGCAGGTCAAGCTTCCTCACCAAGTGCTCGAGTTCCTGGCCCAGCGCATCAAATCCAACGTGCGACGGCTGGAGGGTGCGCTCCTCCGGGTGGCCAGCTTCTCCTCACTCAGCGGTCGCGCCCTGAGCGACGAGGCCATCGAGCATCTCCTGCGCGACATCCTGCAGGAGGAGGCCCGCCGCGCGGTCACCATCGATCAGGTGCAGCGCAAGGTGGCCGAGCACTATGATGTGCGTCTGGCCGATATGACCAGCAAGCGCCGCCCGGCCAACATCGCGTTTCCCAGACAGATCGCGATGTTCATCTCCCGCCGCCTGACGAAAACCTCCCTGCAGGACATCGGGGAGGCTTTTGGCGGCAAAGACCACGGGACGGTTATCCATGCCTGCAAGACCGTACAGGCGCGCATGGATAAAGAGGAAAATCTGCGGCAGGTCGTCCGCTTCCTTGAGGCCTCGCTCCAGAGATGAGTCGCCGGCTTGTTTTGGCTTTGACAGGGAAGCTCAATTCCCCGACACAGACGATGGGCTAGCCCCATACCCATGAAATTCACGATCTCTCAAGAGGCTTTCGCCGATGGCCTGCAAAACGCCGTCAGCGCGGTCAATCCTCGCAGCACGCTACCGATTCTCTCCAACGTCCTCCTGCAGGCCTCCGGCGATACGCTCACGCTCACGTCGACGGATCTCGATTTCACGGTGCGCACTTCGGTCGCCGCCAAAACGGTCAAGCAGGGCGCGACCACCCTGCCGGCCAAACGCCTCAGCACGCTGGTCAAGGATTTGCCGAAGACCGACATCGAGGTCGAGGTGGACTCCAAAAGCGTGGCCACGCTGCACAGCGGGGCGGGCGTTTACAAAATCTTCGGGCTGCCCGAGGCGGAGTTCCCGGGACTGCCCGCCTTCGAGAATGCGGTGGAATTCACGCTGAAGTCAGCCGACCTCAAGGACGCGCTGCGCAAGACGCACTACGCCATCTCCCTCGACGAGACACGCTATGTGCTCAACGGCATCTTCTTCTCGTTCAAAACCGACAAGCTCACCCTCGTCGCGACCGACGGTCGCCGCCTCGCTCTCGCCGAGGTCAACGACCAGGAAATCCCGAAGAGCCAAGAACGCGACTTCATCGTGCGCACCAAGGCCATCCAGGAACTCATGCGCGCGCTCAAGGATGAGGGCGATGTCGTCATCCGCTTGGCGCAGAATCTCGTGCAATTCGAGTGTGGGCCAACCACGCTGATCTCGAAGTTGGTCGAAGGAAATTACCCGAACTATCTCCAGGTCATCCCGACCAAGGTCAATGAGCGCGTGACCGTCGAGCGCGAGGCCCTGCTCAACGCGGTGCGCCGCGTCTCGCTGCTCAACAACGAGAAGACCGCGTCGGTCCGCCTCGGCTTCACCAAGGGCAACATCGACATCACCTGTAACACGCCGGAGGTCGGCGAGGCACGCGAGGCCCTTGCCGTCTCCTACAAGGGCAAGGATATCTCGATCGCCTTCAATCCCGAATTCCTCCTCGCGCCGCTGCGCTACCTGCAGGAAGACGAGATTCATTTCGAATTGATCGACGACATCAGTCCCGGCGTGATCAAAATCAACGCGCCCTTTGTCTACGTGCTGATGCCCATGCGCGTCGGCGGGGCCTGATCGCATCCGGCCGGTGAACCGGTTAGCCACCTGCCTCATCGCCGCGCTCAGCGCGCTGTTGTTCGCCGTTCCCGCGGTCTTCGCGCAAAGCGAAATCCACATCAGCCCGGCGGAAGCCGCCAGCATCGGCAAAGAAATCTGGCGCAACGAGTGTGCGGGGACAAGGGACGGCCTGACCTCCTGGAACACAGGCGAGAACTTCGCCTCCCTCGGGATCGGTCATTTCATCTGGTATCCGGCGGGGCGGCGCGGCCCCTTCAAGGAAAGTTTCCCAGCGCTGCGTGACTCTCTGCGCTCGCAGGGAGTGGAGTTGCCCGCGTGGCTCCTCGAAGCTCAGGCCTGCCCGTGGTCCGACCGCGCCGCCTTCATGGCCGACTTTCACGGACCGCGACTCACCGGCTTGCGCTCGTTGCTTGCGGCGACCGTCGAACAGCAGGCCCGCTTCGCTGCCCTGCGCCTCGAGTCATCCTTGCCGGATATGTTGTCCGCCGTCCCTGTCGGCGCGCGTGCTGCCATCCGCGCCAACTTCTATCGTGTGGCCAATGCCCCGGGCGGACTTTATGCATTGATGGACTACGTCAATTTCAAGGGTGAGGGGACTTCCTCCACCGAGCGCTACAACCGCGAGGGCTGGGGATTGCTGCAGGTTCTGGAAGAAATGTCCGGCGCCGGCGCCGCCTTGTCCACCTTTGCCAAAAGTGCGGATCGCGTCCTCACCCGCCGCGTCGAACTCTCGCCGCCGGCCCGTGGTGAAAAGCGCTGGCTCCCCGGTTGGCGCAATCGCGTGGCGACCTATGCACCCTGAGATGCCTGCTGTCACGCGTGACCAAGTGGTCGGGATCCTCGAGCGCATTGCGCTGCTGCTGGAGTTGCAGGGCGAGAACCCCTTCAAGATCCGCGCCTACCGCAATGGGGCCCGCGCGCTCGAACTGCTCGAGGGCGATCTCGCCACCCTCGTCCGCGACAACGGACTTGAGGGAATCCCCGGCATCGGCGAGGCCTTGCGCGACAAAATCGGCACGCTTGTCACCACCGGGCGGCTGCCTTACTACGAGGATCTTTGCGCGAAGTTTCCGCCGAAACTTTTCGAACTCTTCGATGTGCCAGGTCTGGGACCGAAGAAGATCAAAGCGCTCTACGAGCAACTCAAAGTCGCATCGCTCTCCGATCTCGAAGCGGCGTGCCGTGATGACAGGGTCGCCTCGCTCGACGGCTTCGGTGCCAAAACGCAGGAAAAAATTCTGCAGGCTCTCGACTCCATCAAGCAGGGCGCGGGGCGCCATCTCGCCTCGGCCGCGGCGCACGCCTCGAGGATTCTTCTCGACGATTTGCGTGCCCATCCCGATGTGATCCGACTCGCGGCCGGCGGCAGCACGCGCCGCCGCAACGAGACGGTGCATGACATCGACATCATCGTGTCGACAAGCCATCCCGCGGCCATTTCAAAAATATTCCGCGAACATCCGCTGGTCGAGAGCGTGATGGCGTCCGGCGACACCAAGTCCAGCGTCATGCTCGAGGGTGGATTGCAGGCCGACCTGCGCGTGGTGACCGATGAGGAATATCCCTTCGCCCTCAACTATTTCACCGGAAGCAAGGAGCATAACATCGTGCTGCGCGGGCTGGCCCAAGAGCGCGGATGGACGCTGAACGAATACCGGCTGGCCCCGGCCAAGGAGAATGCCCCGGAGATTCCCGCGGTCCGCGATGAGCGCGACCTCTACGCTGTCTTCGGTTTGGACTACATCGAGCCGGAGCTGCGGGAAAATCGGGGCGAATTCGAGTTGGCTAGACAGCGCCGGCTTCCCTCTCTCGTCGAACTCGAGCAGATCAGGGGAACATTCCACTGCCACACCCGCGCTAGCGACGGCCGCAACACGCTGGAAGAAATGGCGGTCGCCGCGCAGGAACTCGGCCTGCAATACCTCGGCATCGCCGACCACAGCAAAGCCTCCGTCCAAGCCAACGGCCTCGACGACGTGCGGCTCAAAAAGCAGATCGCGGAAATCAAAGCGCTGAACAAGGGTTTCGAAGGCTTCCAGATATTTTGCGGCACAGAGTGCGATATCCTCAAGGATGGCTCCCTCGATTTTCCCGACTCCGTTCTGGCCGGACTGGACTATGTCGTGGCCAGCGTCCATTCGTCCTTCACCTTATCTGGTGAAGAGATGACCAAGCGCCTCATTCGAGCGATGCAAAATCCGCACGTCACCATGCTCGGTCATCTCACCGGTCGCCTCCTCCTGCGGCGGGAGGCCTATGCCGTCAATGTCCCGGAGATTCTCGAGGCGGCTGTCGCCACGGGCACCATGATCGAACTCAATGCCGACCCGCACCGTCTCGACATGGACTGGCGCTGGTGGCGGCTGGCCAAGGAGAAGGGTGTGCAGTGCGTCATCAACCCCGACGCCCACTCATGCGATGGATTGCAGAATCTGTACTTTGGCGTTGGTGCCGCGCGCAAAGGTTGGCTGACCAAAAGCGATGTCATCAATTGTCTGCCGCTTGCCCAAGTGATCCCGGTGCTGGGGGCAAAGAGGAAGGGGCGCTCATGAAATCATCCCCTCGAGGAAAGCAGGCATCGGCTCGTCCATGCGCTCCGCTCGACCCTTGGCTGCGCCGCACCCGCACGGCGATCGAAAAGTCGTTGCGAGCCAGCATCCCTCCCGCGAACACCAAGCCTGCCACCATTCACCGCGCCATGCGTTACAGCTTGCTGGCCGGCGGCAAACGCTTGCGCCCCGTCCTTTGCTGCGCCGCGGCCGAAGCTTGCGGTGGCAGCGTTGGCGGGGCGATGCCTGCGGCCTGCGCCGTGGAGTTGATGCACGCTTACTCGCTCATCCATGACGACCTGCCGTGCATGGATGACGACGATCTTCGCCGCGGCCGTCCCACCTCGCACAAGGTTTTCGGCGAAGGCATCGCCGTGCTGGCCGGTGACGCGCTTCTCACCGCCGCATTCGGCGTGTTGGCCACCGCGCGTCCGCCTGCTCGTTATGGTCTCGGTGATCTGGTCGCGGAACTGGCTGCAGCCGCGGGTTCGCGCGGTCTCATTGCGGGCCAGGTCGCGGACCTCGAGGCCGAGGGGCAAAAGCCGTCCGAGCCCTCGCTCTATTTCATCCACGCGGCCAAGACCGGCATGCTGCTGCGGGCCGCGCTCAAGCTCGGCGCGATGTGTGCCGGCGCCGGCAAATCCGAAGTCGCGGCCCTCGACCGATTCGGATTCGCCCTAGGCCTGGCTTTCCAAGTCCAGGACGACGTCCTTGATGCTACGCAATCGGCAAAGAAGCTGGGCAAGACCGCCGGAAAAGATGCGGCGGCGGGTAAAATGACCTTCCCGGCACTTTATGGTCTGGCGCGGTCGCACGAACTTGCGGCCTATTGGACGAAAGAAGCGGTCCGGGCATTGCGGCCTTTCGGTTCGCGCGGGGCGATGCTCCGGCTTCTTGCGGAGATGATTTTAGTCCGCGACCATTAAGGTGCTGCTGGCTGGTTGCACCACGCCGCCCCCTGCCAGGATTTCATCGCAGGAGGTCACAACGCGGGCCGCGGGAATCTCCCTCATCAGATCCGTGCCCTCCATGAGTTCCGCTGTTTCCTCGCCGAGCCAGTCGTGCGCACGGACCACCACGCTGCGGACACGCCACGGATACCATTCGAAAAGTTTCGACTCCCCGAAAAGCGCTACCGTCGGGCAGTCGCAGGCCGCTGCGAGGTGCATGGCGGCGGTATCGACGCCGACGAACATTTTTGCGCGGTGCAGCAGCCAAGCCAACTGCGCCCAGTCGGTTTGCCCGTCGGTCGAGAGAGCCTTCGGCCCGAGTGCCTCGACAATACGTGTGTTCATCGCCCGCTCCTGCGCATCGGGTCCGCAACTCAGCACCAATCGCGGCACCCGCTCAAGCAGCGCCCGCCCTGTCTCGATCCATCTCTCCTCGGGCCACGATTTACGGACCCAGCGTGTTCCGGCATGGATGACCGCAAAATCTTCCAACCTTTCCGCCGGTTCCCATCGTCGCATGGCGCGTTTGTCGAAGCAGAATGGCGGGATCTCCTCCGGCAAAGGCAGTGCATCGCGGACGGTAAAGTAATCCCTCTGGACTTCGTGGAAGCTGAATCGCTGGGCCCGGGAAGGGCGATTAAAGGCCAGCTTCCAAATTCGAGGAAACCTTTTGGCCTTTGTGTTCGCGGTGCGTCCACGTGCGCCGCTCAGGGCAACGAGCCATCGGCCGCGGTCGCCGCTGCCCATTTCGAAAGCGTGTTCGAATTTCGCCGCACGCAGCTCGGCCAGCAGGCGCCGATCCGCTCCGCGGTGTGCGTCGCGTGCGGGCCCATGTTCGGGGATCATGGCGGTGCGCAGCTGGTCGATGTGCGGGCAGCCCGCGAGTATGCCTTCGGATCCGCGGCGCACGACGACCCAGATTTCCGCCCGGGGCATGGCTTGTTTTACCGCGGCCAGCGTTGGCGTGATTAGAAGCGCATCGCCGATGTGGCGCATTTTGACGAAAAGAAGGCGCATGGTCCGGCGGCTGGGCGCGGTGGTAACGTCTACCAGATCCTGAGCCCGAAAATAATGAATCCCTTGGGCTTGCCCGCATCATCCGGATCCCAAGAGGTGAGATAGCGGCCGTCCCCGTATCCTTTGGCGGCAAGAGGATTAATCAGCTGCCAAGGTTGCTTGGTCTGGAAAGCGGCAGCCACAACGCCGTCGATCGCCGAGTCGGGATCGAGCGGGGTCACGGCCTTGGGCGGAGGGGGGGTGACTTCGCGCCGCGGTTGACGCGGCGCGACAAAGTCCTGCGCTACGCCTGACGCAGCTAGGGCCAGAAGGAAAAAGGCGGCGATCCCGCGGTTCATGGGCCCAGTTTAAGGTTCCAGCCGCCACCTTCAACCATGAAAATCGCTCTCGCTTTTAGCCATCCAGGGACAAGATCATTGGGACATCTGATGGAATATTTATCGAAAGCACAAAGGGTCATTGGCATCGAGGCCGACGAATTGCGCCGCATAGCCGAGAATCTCGACGGGGAGGCCTTCGGGCGGGCCATCGAGACGATGATGCATGCCTTGGCCAACCGCGGGAAGATCGTGGTCTGCGGCGTGGGTAAGTCCGGCCATATCGGCGACAAAATCGCAGCGACCCTCACCAGCACAGGGTCGACCGCCGTGGTGCTCAACTCCCTCAACGCGCTGCACGGCGACCTCGGCCTCGTCACCGACGGCGATGTGGTCATTGCCCTGAGCTACGGGGGCGAGACGGTCGAATTGCTCAACATTCTTCCTCCGTTGGCGCGCTTCGATGTCAAACTCATTGCCATCACAGGGCAACCGCAGTCCACGCTCGGGCAGGCCGCGGACGTCTGCCTCTCCGTCGCGGTCGGGCAGGAAGCATGCCCTCTGAACCTCGCTCCCACCTCCAGCACTACAGCGATGCTAGCTTTGGGCGACGCCCTTGCCATGGTGCTGCTCGAGGCGCGCGGATTCCGCCAAGACGATTTCGCGCGCTTCCATCCCGGCGGCACCCTGGGCCGCACCCTGCTTTATCGCGTCAACCAGATCATGCGCAAAGGAACGCAGGTGGCTGTCACGACGGCCGACGAATCTGTGCTCAATGTCCTCAAGAAAATGACCGAGTGCCGCTCGGGCGCGGCCGCCGTGGTCGATGACGACGGGAAACTTTGTGGCGTTTTCACCCACGGCGATCTGGCACGGCAATACCAGAACCACCCGGACCTCGGATCCAAGCCTGTGGGGCAGTTCATGACCCGCTCGCCCGTGAGCATCGGAGGGGACAAGCTTGCCGCCGAGGCCCTCCACGTGCTAAAGACCCACCGCATCGACGATCTGATCGTGGTGGACGGGAACGACCACCCCATCGGCATCATCGACTCGCAGGATCTCTCGCGCCTTCAGGGTGTCTGACGTCCAACCAAAACACCCACCAAAAGAATTCACACCATGCCAGCAGCCAACGATCTCCGCAAAGGAATGGCCATCAAATACAACAACGACACCTATGTTGTGCTTGAGGTCCATCACCGAACGCCCGGCAACCTCCGCGCCTTCGTGCAGGCCATCATCCGCAGCATCAAAACCGGCAAATCCAGCGACGTCCGCTTCAGCTCGACCGAGAAAGTCGAACTCATCGACCTCCAGCGCCGTGCGCTCGAATTCAGCTACAAGGACCACGAGGGTTACCACTTCATGGATCCTGAATCCTACGAGACGATCGAACTCGACGAGATCCTGCTGGCCAACGCCAAGGATTATCTCGTCGAGAACCTCAAGATCGAGGTGCTCTACGCCGAGGGTCGCGCGGTCGAAGCGGAGATGCCGGCTTCGGTCACTCTGAAAGTCGTCGAGTCTCCCGAGGGCCTGCGCGGTGACACCGCCAGCAACGTGCAAAAGCCTGCCACCCTCGAGACCGGCCTGATCATCAATGTGCCGCTCTTCATCAAAGAGGGCGATTCCGTGAAGATCGACACGCGCAACGGCTCGTACATGGGGCGAGCCTGAGCCCCGCCGCCCGCGATGGCCAAACGCCCCCGCCGCCGCCAGCCGCAGGGCAAGCGTCTCAACACGTCTTTTGCCGCCACGGAACTCGGCCGCGTGCCGGTGCGCTGGGTCAAGTTTGTCTGCGGCCTTTTCTTGCTCCCGCTCAGTTATATCCTCACCGCGGCTTTTTTCAGCGCGCTGACCCAGGCCACAGCCCATCAATTTTACCGCGCCCCCGAGTTTCTCTGGTTCTCCGGAGGCGTCGCTTCCTGGCTGGCTCTCTACTTTTTTCTGCCGCATCCGCTTCTCGTCTACGTTTTCGGCCATGAACTGACCCATGCCGTGGCGGTCTATCTTGCCGGAGGACACGTCTCGAAGTTCAAGGTCCGTAGTGATGGCGGCCATATTGTCTCCAACAAGATCAACACCTGGATTGCCCTCTCTCCCTACTTTGTTCCGATCTACAGCGTCATCGTCATCGGCGTCTATGCCGGGCTCTTGCTTTTTTACGATGTGACTCCCTATCTCCACATCCTCTACCTGCTGGTCGGTGCCACGTGGGCGTTCCATGCCACCTTCACCGTGACAATGATAGGCAAAGGCCAGACCGACTTGGCCTATGGCGGCACTTTCTTTTCGCTTCTGGTCATCTACCTGATGAACCTCCTGCTCCTCACTTTCATGCTCCTGCTCGCCTCGCCCCAGCACGATGGCTTTGCCCAGTTTTTCCACGATCTCATGCGCTTCGTCGCCGACTTCTGCCTCTCTGCCGAATTTACTCTCCGTGCCCTTTGTCGAAGCATGCGGATTTGAGCTCCATGCGAAAAGCGGTCACGCAGCAGGTCGCGCGCCGATTGTGGTTTCTTTCCGGCCTCTTATTGTTTGGGGTGCGTCCTGCGTCGGCCCGTCTTGGTGACTGCGCGCAGCTTCGCCAAGACTCGATCTCTTCCTCGGAGATCCGTCAGCATAGACCTCCGCTGCAGTCATGCGATAGGCTTTTGGCATGAGCGTCATGGAAGATGATCCCGTCCTTTTCGGAGCGGATCCGACCGAGGGAATCGTCGCGGTGGAGTTCACCGCTCCGGATTGCGTTGCGATTTACCGCAGGCAGGGCAGCGCCACGATTTTGGAGGAGGCAATGCATCGTCCTTTTGCGTGGGCCACGGAGCCGCTCCCGGGCCAATGGCATGAATTGAAGTCTCCGGGCGTATTCAGGTTCACCGTTTCTTTTGAAAATGTCACCGCGTTCACCAAGGCGAAGTCGGTTTACCGCCGCGAATTGTTCGCATTGAATGACGTTGCGCACCAATATCTGCTGCAGAGCGGCCGTACGTTGTTCAAGGGCATGTCGTTCGCAGACCTGCGCCGCATGCAGGTGGATATCGAAACGCACACCGGTTTGGACGGCACGATGTCCGAGGCCTCAAGGGATCCGCTGCTGGCCATTGCGCTGAGCGACAGTTCAGGCTGGGAGGAAATCCTCACCGTCGACGATCCCTCGAACGAGGCGCAGGAGAAGGCCGTGCTGGAGAAGTTCATCGCGCTCGTGCGCGAACGCGACCCCGATGTCATCGAGGGTCACAATATTTTCCGATTCGACCTGCCGTATCTGGAGGCGAGGGCGAAAAGGTGCGGGCTCAAGTTGGAGTTGGGCCGTGACGGCAGCGTGCTGCGCTCGAATCCGTCGCGCCTGCAGATCGCCGAGCGACTCATCCAATACCGGAAATTCGAGATCCACGGGCGGCACATCGTCGACACGCTGTTCCTTGTCCAGTTCCACGACGTGGGTGCGCGGGAACTGGAGAGCTTCGGGCTCAAGGCGGCGGCGCGGCATTTCGGAGTGGCCGAAGACGAACGTGTGGAACTCGGCGCGCGCGAAATCACGGAGGCTCACAGGAAGAATCGCAAGACTTTTGAGAAGTATGCGCTGCAGGACGTGCGTGAGACGCGCGCGCTGTCCACCGCGCTGAGCCCCGCGTGGTTCACCCAGACCACGATCTTTCCCTACAACTATCAGGACGTGGTCATTCGCGGCAATGCGACCAAGATCAACAGCCTTTTCCTGCGCGAGTATCTTCGGCAGGGGCAGGCCATACCCGGGCTGTCGGTTGTGCAGCGTTTCGAGGGCGGCTACACGGATATTTTTTTCACCGGCGTGGCCAGGGATGTGTGGCACTGCGACATCGCTTCTCTTTATCCGTCGGTCATGCTGGCCTTCGGGATTTTTCCGGAGCCGGACACGCTCGGCGTCTTTGGCGACATGCTGGCGCGTTTGCGCAAGTTCCGGCTCGAAGCCAAGGCGCGGATGAGGGCGGCCGAAGGCGCGGAGAAATCGCATCTCGATGCACTGCAGGGGACCTTCAAAATTCTCATCAATAGCTTTTATGGATACCTCGGTTTCGCCCAGGGAAACTTTGCCGATTTCGAGGCGGCGGCGGCAGTCACCGCCAAGGGCCGCGAACTGTTGCGGGCAATGGTGGAGTGGTTGCGTCAGCGCGGGGCGGAGGTGATCGAGATTGATACGGACGGCATTTATTTCATTCCGCCGAAGGACGCGACTTGGGGTGGACTTTACGAGGAGCTTGCCGCGACCCTTCCGAAGGGTATCGAGGTGGAGTTCGATGCCCGCTACGCGGCGATGTTCAGCTACAAGGCGAAGAATTACGCGCTGCTCTCGGCGGACGGGAAATTGTCGATCAAGGGTGCGGCGCTCAAATCGCGCGGACTGGAAAAATTCCAGCGTATCTTCATCCAGCGCGCTGTGCGTGCTCTGCTTGAGGGAATGCCGGAGGTGATACCAGCGATGCACGCGGAATTCACCAAGGCCTTAAGCGAAAGAATGTGGGAACCGGAAATGTTTGCCAAAACCGAGGCGCTACAAGATTCCCTAGAGGCGTATCAAAAGAAAATTATCGCGTCTTCGCGCAACCGCTCGGCCGCCTTTGAACTGGCGCTGCGCAGCGGCCGCAAAATGCAGGCGGGCGACCGCGTATCCTATTACATCACCGGGACGAAGAAGACGGTGAAGGCTTACGAGAGCGCCAAGCTGGTGACCGAATGGGATCCTCACAATCGCGATGAGAACACGGCTTACTATCTGGCTAAGCTTGATGAGTTGGCAGGTAAATTCGAAGCATTCGTCCCGGCCAGTGCGGGCGGGGATCGCTTGTTGTAGCGGGAAGGATGCGGAAGCTCTGCCGAAGGGCGAACGGCCTGTCCGGCGGGCGCGGATCCTTCGCTAGCGCGTTTTCGGCGAAGTTCCTTACAGGTGCTGCAGCGGTTCTGCCGAGAAGTGGCACGGGCATCTTGATCGTGATCAATGAACATCATCGGCAGGATGCCGATGCCACGCAGTCAACACTCCGATGGAGCAAACGAGACCGCGTAAAGACTGGTATCGAAAACAAGCTAGCCGCTGGAGTGGCTGCGTTGGTCGAGCAGCGGGCGTTCCGTCGGCCGGGGGGACGTCCACCCTCCAGAATTACTTCAGCGGGTTGCGCCAGCGCAGGCCCTCGAACCGGGAGAAGTCGGTGTCGTTGCTCTGCAACTCCGCTTGGTTTTCCACCGCGAGCGCGGCGAGTTGGGCGTCCGTCGCGAGGTTCCCGGCTGTGCCCAACTTCTCCAGATAGCCGAGGAAAAGTCCGGCGAACTTGGGACCGGGCTGCAAAATAATGACTCCCGTTTGATCCAGCCATGTCCGGACGAGGCCAACCGCATCATAGGGGGAAAGCGGCTCGGTCAAGATGCGCCGATTGGTTATGATGCGGATAAATCCGGAGGACGTGACCCAAGGAATGCCGACGGGCGTGCTTCCGTTGAGCGCGGCTTCCCACCAGGATTTGGCGGGCTCGTGGTGGGGGTCTCTCCTGTTGTACGCATAGATCAGGAGGTTGATGTCAGGAACAATCACCGCGATAGGGATTTCCGGATGAATTCCTCAACCTCAAGCTCGTCAACTAGTTGGTTGAATTTGGAGGGATCGATGCCGGGTTGGTAGTCCGAGGAGTGTGGTTTGACGCGGAAGGACTTCCGTTGCGTGGCCCTCTTCAAGCCGAAGCCCAGTCGCAGACGCTCGTTGACCACTTCCTTGAACGACTTCTTGCCCGAGGCTAACTCCTGCCGGAGGCGCTGGGCGACATCGGAGTCCAGAGAAAGCGTTGTTCTCATAAATGACATCAAACATCACACTTTAATGATGTCAAGACATCACCTCGAGCGCCTCGCACTTCTCCCGCCATCCGTCGAAGCGCCACTTATTCGGAAAATCTCGGCATTGCTGGGGCTTGACCGGTTGGATCGTGCACGTGTTGACACCCTTGAGAAAAATGCAGGAGCCGTCCGGGTTGGATTTGAGCATCAGGCCCGAGCGGCTGGGGCGGAGTTCGGTGTGGCGATCGACGAATTCCTCGGTGCTCATGCCGAGAAAACCGGCGATGGCGTTGATTTCGTTTTCGTCGACGCGAACGAAGCCCGGCCAGCGGCAGCAGTTGCCGCAGCGCTGGCATAGGTAGCGCGGGTCGCTCAAGCGAAGATGAGCCGGCAGACGATGACCGAGGCGATCACGCCGGCCAGATCGGCGAGCAATCCGGCGGGAACGGCATGGCGTGTCCGGCGAACGGCCACCGAGCCGAAATAGACGGCAATGACATAAAATGTCGTCTCCGTGCTGCCCATGATGGTGCCAGCCATGCGGGCGATCAGGCTGTCGGGGCCATGGGCTTTGACCAGCTCGGCAAAGAGCCCGGTCGTGCCGCTTCCGCTGAGCGGCCTCATCAGCACGATGGAGAGCAACTCGGAGGGGAAGCCGATCTTCTGGAAAACCGGATCGAGCGCGCGGCTGATCAGGTCGATGCCGCCGGCCCCGCGGAACATGCCGACCGCCACCAGGATGGCGACGAGGAAAGGAATAATGCGCAGAGCGACTTGCATCCCCTCCTTCGCGCCCTCAACAAATTCCTCATACACCGGCACGCGCCGGAGTGATGCGTAAAGCGGAAAAAAAGAGAGCAGGAACGGGATGGCCAGCACTGAAATCGCCTCCACATACGAGGCGAACCACCCGCGGCTGCCGTCATAGCCCGCGCCCGCGGTGCGCCAGAGTAAGAACAAAAAGAACACGCCGAAAATCGCCAAAACTATTTTCGCGACCCACGGCAGCGGCTCAGAATTCGGCGCGGTGGAATTTTCGGGCGAATACTCCTTCTCCTCACACTTGTTTTTACGGTCTTCGTCGGTGATGGCGGGCAGACGGTAGAAGGGGAGCTTTTCCAGTACTTTGACCGAAAAGATGCCGACCACCGTCGAGCAGATCGTGGCGACAAGGGCCGTGCCGATGATGGCGGTCGGCCGTGTCGATCCTGCTGCTGCGAGAATTGCCACCGCGCTGGCGGGGATGAGTTGGATCGAACTGGTGTTGATCGCGAGGAAGGTGCACATCGCGTTGGATGCGGTGCCGGGACGGGGATTGAGTTGCTCTAGATCCTGCATGGCGCGCAGGCCGAGGGGCGTGGCGGCATTGGACAACCCGAGCATATTGGCCGCCATATTCATGATCATCGAACCCATGGCCGGATGCTCGGGGGGGACATCTGGGAACAGCCGGGTCATGAGCGGTCGCAGCAGGCGTGCGATCGCGTGCATCAGTCCCGACTTTTCGGCCAAGCGCATCACGCCGAGCCAGAGCGCCATGATGCCAGCCAGCGGCAAGGCGATGGTCATGACTGCTGTCTTGCACGACTCGAAGGCTGCATCGGTCACCTCCCTGAGATGTCCGGTCGCCCCGCCGAGCAGCACAGCGCCGAGGACCAGGGTAAGCCAGATGTAGTTCAGCACAGCGGAGATTTATGAAGGAACGCAGCGCGGCGGGCAAGACAGAGGACAAAAGCCTTGAGGACGAAGGTCCTTGTGCCGTGGTTTACCTCTTTAGCCAGGTGGCTGCCTCGCATGGATTCGAACCATGACAAAGTGATCCAGAATCACTTGTGCTACCGTTACACTACGAGGCAATCAAAAACGGTTTACGATTAATCTTTTTTAATGGGCGTCCTGGTGGCTTCTTGATCGAGCGCTCATTGCTCTCCTGAGTTAATCTCAAAAAATGCTCCCATTTGGTCTGCAGATCAAGGGGAAACAGGCGGAGTCCTGCCGATACAGACCGACGGCTGCATTATCTGGTGTTTGTGTTATCGTAGGAGAAGTCCGGTTTGTTTTCCGCTTCGACCAATTCAGGCTTATCGGTCGAATCCTCCGATACTTTTTCCTCTTCCGCTGTACCACGTTTTTCACCCCAAGGCTCTTGGGGATTTACCTCATCATTAATTTTTGCAACCGGCGATCCCTCAGAGCGCGGCCGGCTGATCTCGGCGATGACGTTCCACACGCCTTGATGGACGCTGTAAAGCTTGCCCGTGCGGGGTTCGAAAAGTGCTCTCTCAGATTTCTCATAACTGTTTTGAACCGAAAGTCCCCACAGGAGCAGGGGATAACCGCACACAACAACGGCAGATAAAACGATGAAATCCCACCGTATTTTGCTCCCCATGGTGAGATATTAGCCAGTCGCTAGGCGGCAGCAAGGCGGTTCTCAACTGCGATAGCCCGAGGGCTTGCGACTCTCTCCTCGGGTGAGTTTCAGGTTGTCTCTGGCAAACCTTGCCCTCTTTTGCCGCTGCGCCCGCAGAGCGACCCGCAAGTGACCACCTATTTGTTCCCGCTCGTGCCGTTATCTTTCACGAAGGCGAGGACGGTCTCGGCTGTCTGGCGATGGGTTAATCTGGTCGAGTCGATGCGTGTGTCGGAAACTGCGCGGTAAAGAGGTTCGCGGGACTGATACAAGTCCTCGAGCGTCTGGCGCGGGTTTTTGGTCTGCAGCAGCGGGCGTCTGCTGTTTTTGACGCGCTGGTGAAGTTGCTCCGTCTCGGCATCGAGCCAGAAGACCGGACCAATCTGTCGCAGGAGGTCCCGGTTCTCCGGCGAGACGGCAATGCCTCCGCCGGTTGCGACCACCAAGCCAAGCCGGCCGACCAGATTGCGCAGCACTTCCGTCTCTATTTTGCGGAAATGCTCTTCGCCATGCCGCTGGAAAATTTCAGGAATCGACATCCCCGCCTCCTTGGCCGCGAGGGTATCCGTATCAACCAAGGAGAAGCCGGTCATGGCGGAAAGTATTCGGCCGACGCTCGATTTGCCGGACCCCATGAACCCGACGAGGACCAGATTGCGAAACACGCTCAAATTCTCACCACATTGAGGGCCTTGGGGCCACGTTCGCTCGGAGCGAGTTCGAATTCCACCATGTCACCTTCCGCTAAGCTCTTGAATCCTTCGCCGCGGATCTCGGAGTGATGCACGAAGATATCGGTGCCCTCACCACGGGGGTCCGTTATGAAACCGAAACCCTTTCTGGTGTTGAACCATTTGATAATTCCTCGGGACATGCGAGCGGGGGGGGGTGCTGGTCTTGGCGGGAAACTCCTCGCTTGAAGGCGTTATGATTTACTGGAGAGCGAGCGTCAATTGCATATTGGAAAACGGTGGCATCCCGATCATGATGGATGATGCAATGAAGCGTGCAAAACGAGCTCTAGTCGGCGTGGTGATGGGTAGCAAATCGGATTGGAATGTGCTGCAAATCGCTGCAGAAATACTTGATAAGCTGGGGGTTGCATTTGAATCAAAAGTTGTCTCCGCGCACCGCACGCCGGACCTGATGGCTGATTATGCCAAGAGCGCGAGGAAGAGAGGGCTGAGGGCCATCATCGCGGGCGCGGGCGGAGCCGCGCATCTTCCCGGCATGCTTGCCGCCCATACCACCGTTCCTGTGCTCGGTGTTCCCGTCGCCGTCGGTGCCTTGCAAGGGATGGACTCGCTGCTCTCCATCGTGCAAATGCCCGGCGGCGTGCCTGTGGCGACTTTTTCCATCGGCGCACCCGGAGCGAAGAATGCCGCACTTTTTGCGGCCGCCATGCTGGCCGCGGATGATGCAAAAATTGCGGCTCGTCTGGAAAAATTCCGTGCCACGCAGTCGCTTGAGGCGGCACGTTCGGTTTTGCCTCGCGCATGACCACCCGCGTGATTCCCGCGCTCGATGCGGGAGAGATCCACGCGGCTGCGGAGGAGGCGACCGCCCTGCTCCGCGTCGGCGGCATCGTCGCGTTGCCGACGGAAACAGTTTATGGATTGGCCTGCGATGCCTTGGACGCCCGGGCGGTCGCCGCGGTTTTTGCGGCGAAGGAGCGCCCGTTTTTCGATCCGCTGATCGTCCATGTCGAGGACTCGTCATGGATGGGAAGGCTGTCTACCGCGCAGAGTGCGGTGGCGGATATCGCGGAAAGCTTGGCGGCCAAGTTCTGGCCCGGTCCGCTCACCATGGTCCTGCCTGCGCGCGAGATCGTTCCGGATCTTGTCCGCTCCGGCCTGCCGACCGTGGCGCTACGCTGCAGTGGACATGCGGTGATGACCGCTGTTATTAAATTCCTCGGCCGTCCCTTGGCGGCACCGAGCGCCAACCGCTTCGGGCGCATCAGTCCGGTCGCGGCGGTGCATGTGGTGGAAGAATTGGGTGGACGTATTCCCATGATCCTCGACGGCGGTCCTTGCCGGTATGGGTTGGAGTCCACGATTGTCGCGGTTGGCGAGGACGGACTTGTTTTGCTCCGGCCCGGACCCGTGACGCGGGAGGAATTGCAACTCGTCGCCCCGGTGTTACCGGCAGCGTGCGCGGCGGGGATCTCGGCCCCGGGGATGTTGCCAAGCCACTACGCCCCGCGCACCCCGCTCTGTGTGCTGGCGGCGGGCGAGGCAGCGCCTTCGGACGCCGCGGAGAGCGGTCTGCTGTTTTTCGGAGAGGATGCTCCCTCTGGATTCGCCTGCGCGGAGAAACTTCCGTCGGACGCCGCCGCGGCCGCACCCGGCTTTTTCGCCGCCTTGCGGCGTCTCGATGCCTCGGGGGTGACGCGCATTTATGCGGGCACCTTGCCTGAATCGGGGCTCGGCGTGGCCATCATGGATCGTTTACGTAGGGCGGCGCATGGCTAAGGAAAAACTCAACACGAGGGCGGCGGCGGTGGTCGCTCTGGCGGTCATGCTCAGCCGTCTTCTCGGTCTGGCGCGCGAGCTGATCTTTGCCAGCCTCTTCGGCGCGGGTCGCGGGATGGATGCTTTTCTCACTGCGCATCGCGCCCCGAATCTGCTTCGGGATCTTTTCGCGGAAGGGGCTCTGTCTGTCGCCTTCGTCACCGTGTTTTCGAAGATCATCGCGGCGCGGGGCAACGAGGCGGCTTGGGCTCTGGCCCGCAAGATGGCCACCCTGACTTTTGTTTTCATGAGCATCTTGGTGGTGGTCGGCATCGCCTTGTCCGGCCCCCTGATTTCCCTGCTGGCCCCCGGCTTCGATCCCGAGAAAACCGCGTTCACCATTTTACTTACGCAGATCATGTTCCCCTTCATTCTGCTTGTCTCCCTCGCCGCGCTCATCATGGGGATGCTCAATGCACGCAACGTGTTCGGCGCGCCGGCCATGGCTTCGAGTTTCTACAATGTGGGATCGATCGTCGTCGGGGTGGGGGTGGCTTGGATGATCGACCCCTCCTTCGGGCCGAAGGCGCTGATCGGCATGGCGGTGGGCACTGTGTTCGGCGGGTTCCTGCAGATGGCTGTGCAATTTCCCAGTCTGCGTCGCGTCGGTTTTTCTTTCCGTCCTGACTTTGGTTGGCGTGATCCCGATGTGAAGCGCGTGCTTGTCCTCATGCTGCCGGCCGTCATCGCCGCCAGCGCGGTGCAGGTGAACGTTTTTGTCAACAGCGTCTTCGCCTCCTACCTCGGCGACGGCGCCGTGAGCTGGCTCAGCTACGCCTTCCGTCTCATGCAACTGCCGCTCGGCATTTTCGGGGTGGCCATCGCCACGGTCACGTTACCAGCGGTTTCCAAGATCGCGGTCGGCGGCGACATGGCGCATTTTCGCGAGACACTGTCGAAGGCCCTCCGTCTCGCCATCTTTCTCACCTTGCCCGCGACTATCGGCCTCATGCTGATGAGCAACGAGATCATCGGGCTGATTTACGAGCGCGGAAAATTCGTCCGGGCCGACACCCTGCAGACGGCCTCGGCCTTGCAATTCTACGCGGTCGGTCTGGTGGCCTATGCTTGCATCAAAGTTCTCTCGCCCGCCTTCTATGCGATCAATCGCAAGTGGACGCCGATGATGGTCAGCTTTTTCGCCATCGGCCTCAATGTCACCCTGAACATGCAACTGACTTTCCGGCTGGGTATGGGCCACCGCGGCCTGGCTCTGTCCACCGGGCTGGCCGCCGTGGCCAATTTTCTGCTGCTTTTCCTGCTCATGCGTCGCGCGGCTGGCGGCATGCAGACCGGCGTGATCGTTTCGTCGCTCTCGCGGATGGCGTTGGCTGGTGCGGGGCTGGCTGCTGCGTGCTGGGCCGGACAGCACTTGCTTCCGGCATGGCTGCAATCCGAGCATCTCACAGTCCGAGCCGGCGCACTCTTCGCCGTCATCGGAGTTGGTTCGGCGGTCTATTTCGCCCTCTGCGCACTGCTGCGGGTGGAGGAGGCAAACGACGCCATAGCTCTCGTTCGCAGCAAATTGAAACGCTGACTTTTGCGCCACGGGACGCCTGAAAGTCAGGAGCCCATGAGACCGCGGACGCGGTGAGCGATGATCTCGGCATCGGCGCGACTGGCGCTTCTTCCCTCGCGGAGGGAAGATGCGGGGTCGAGGGCCGGGAAAAAATTGCCGTTCTTCCACACGTGCGCGCCCTGGCGGTAGGGGCCGACCCGGCACGGATCGCTCCAGGTGTGGATGCCGATCAAATTGTCCGTGATCGCCGCGGCCAGATGCATCGGTCCGCTGTCCACGCTGACCACAAAAGCCGCACGTCGCAAAAGCCAGATGAGTTCGGGCAGCGAGGTGCGGTTGAGCAGGTTGGTAACGTTGCCTGGGAGCGAATGAAAGGACACGTTGCTGCGGCCGACCAGAACCACGGGATGACCGATAGTCCGGCAGAAGGCGAGGACAGCCTCGGGCCAGAGCGATTTGCCGCGGCCGCGGGAAAACGGATGCAGGACAATGAAGGGTTCCGACGGCAGGCTCGCGGCGGGCGCGTTTCCCGGAGGCAGTTCGAAGCGGACGGGATTTTCCGCTGCGGCTCCCGCCGCGTCCGCCAGCGCGAGGTAGCGTTCCACCGCATGCATGCTGCGGTCGACGCGCGCCGTCTGCGTTTGGAAAAAACGGGCGCCCTCGCGCGCATCGGACATCCCGTAGAGCGGTGCGCCGCGAAAGGTGGCGCCAATCCAGGCCGAACGCAGCAAGCCCATGAAGTCCAGGACGAGATCGGGCGCCAATTGCCGCGGAAGTTGTGCGCGCCACCGGGTAAAGCGCAGCAGACCGCCGAGACCGCGAAATTCGTTGCGCGGGAAAATCAAGGTATCATCGAGGTGCGGATTTCCCTCGAGGAGCGGAGCCCATTCGGGGTTGACCATCCAGCTGATGCGGGCGTCGGGGAATGCGGCGCGCAGGGAGGCGACGGCCGGGAGTGTGTGCACTACATCGCCGAGCGAGCTGGGTTTGATGACCAGCAGATGGGCTGGGTTCATTTGCCGAGGGCCAGTCGTGTCGCGAGTTCTGAGGGGAGGCCCGCCCCGATGATTTTCTTCTGTGTGGTCTCGATGTCATAGGTCACACGTCGAAGTTCGATCTCCATCGTCTCGGGTTGGAAGATGACATAGGCGGCCCGCCAGTCGCCGTCTCTCGGTTGGCCCACGCTGCCGGTATTCACCAGGTACTGCGTGCTCGGCTTGAGGGTCGTTTTTTCGAAATTCTGCCTGTGCACGACGATTCCCGTGCGAAAGAGGCAAGGATCGTGCGTGTGTCCGGCGAAGCAGACCGGCGTGTGCTGGTAGGTGAAGCTGGCCGCCGCATCGCCCGGCGTGGCGATGTAGCCCCACTTGTGCGGGGTATCGAGCGTGGCGTGCACGATGGTGAAGTCGCGGATGACTCGCTGGAGTCGCAGCGCACGCAGCCATTCCTTGTCCTCGGCCGACAACTGACGGCGAGTCCACTTGATCGCCTCATTGGCCAGATCGGTGAATCCTGTGTCTTGGCCGGACATGGCCGACTGCTCATCGTGATTTCCCTTCACCACCGGGCAATCCATGGCCCGGATGGTCTCGACGCATGCCCCGGGATCGGCGTTGTAGCCCACGATGTCGCCAAGGCAGATGTAGTGGTTGCACCCCTGAATTTCCGCATCGGCCAGTACCGACTGCAGGGCCTCAAGGTTGCTGTGGATGTCGCCGAAGAGAGCAATGCGCATGGTCGCTATGCCTCATAGGTTCCGATGGACGCGCGTTCTTGGCAATGCCGATTGCTCCGGGGCTCCTGGAAAGGTTGCGCATGCAAGACCGGAAGAATTCATCGTGCCATGCAGCCGGCCGCTCCGCGGACTCGTCGCACGGCACCGACTCGAGATCAAGGGTGCGCGGGGATGGGCGCGGTCTCGCCCTTGGCGAGCTTTGTCTGGTAGTCGTTCCAACTCATGGCCTCCCGTCCGGTGTCGATGTCCGTCATCGTGATGCAGTTGTCCACCGGGCAGACGATCGAGCAGAGGTTGCAGCCGACGCAGTCCTCCTCGCGCACCTTCGGTACGGGCTTGCCGGGAACGCGGCCGGGCCCGAGTCCGTAGGGCGAGGCATCTACCAGGTCGATGCATTGGTGGGCACCATCCTCACAGGCGATGTAGCAGAGGTTGCATCCGATGCACTTGTCGTAGTCGATGCGCGCCACGCGCTTGTAGTGCAGGTCGAGATATTTCCAGTCCGAGATACTCTTCACCGCTGCACCGGAGAACTCGCCCACGCTCTTGTAGCCCTTCGCGTCAAGGTAGTCGGAGAGCCCCTCGTTCATGTCCTCCACGATGCGGAATCCGTAATGCATGATGGCAGTGCAGACCTGCAGGCTGAGCGAACCGAGGGCGAGGAATTCTGCGGCGTCTCGCCAGTTGCCGATGCCGCCGATGCCGGAAATGGGAAGCCCTACGTCGGGGTCGTCCGCGCAGCTCTGCACCATATTGAGGGCGATCGGCTTGACCGCTGGCCCGCAGTAGCCGCCGTGCGAACTCAGCCCGCGCACGGATGGTTCGGGGGTGAGCGTGTCGAGATTCACGTTGGTGATGCTGTTGATCGTGTTGATCAGCGAGATGGCGTCGGCCCCGGCGCGCCTCGCCGCGCGCGCGGCATAGACCACGTTGGTGATATTGGGGGTGAGCTTGACGATGACCGGGATGGTCGCGGCCTCCATGACCCATCCGACGATCGTTTCGGCCACCTCGGGGTTCTGCCCCACGGCCGAACCCATGCCGCGCTCGCACATCCCGTGAGGGCAGCCGAAGTTGAGCTCGATGCCGTCCGCGCCGCAATCGGCCGAGCGTTTGACGAATTCGTGCCAGCGCTCTCGCGTATCGACCATGAGCGAGGCGATGACCGCGTGGTTCGGCCATCGTTCCTTGACCTCTTTGATCTCGCGGAAGTTGGTCTCGGCCGAGCGGTCGCTGATCAGTTCGATGTTGTTGAACCCGACCATACGCTGTCCGCCGAGGTTGAGCGCGGAGTAGCGGGAGGAAACATTGACGATCGGATCTCCGATCGTCTTCCAGACCACTCCGCCCCAGCCGGCCTCGAAGGCGCGGTGCGACTGGTAGGCAGTGTTGGACGGCGGTCCGCTGGCCACCCAGAAAGGATTTGGCGCCTTGATTCCGGCGAAGTTGATGGAGAGGTCGGCCATAAGGAAAGTGGCGGTGGCGAGCTATTGGGCCATCGCGGCGAGGAGTTCGGGGACGCGGATGGGGTGGTTGAAACCGGAGCCTTTGGCTCCGTCCTTGCTGCCGTAGCGCGAGGGTTGCACCGGGCCGTCGACTTTTTGCTTGGTCAACATGGCGTGGATGCCGCGCGCGGCCTTCTTGCCCTCAGCCACCGCATTGACCACCTCGCGTCCGCCGTTGGCGCAGTCGCCGCCGACGAAGACTTGGGGGAGATTCGTCTGCATCGTCTCCGCGTTGTGCTCGACGCGACCCTTGCGATCGATTTTGAGCCCCGGGAAAATCTTTTCTAAAAATGCTGCCTGCTTCTCTTGGCCGACCGCCTTGAGCACGAGGTCGAAGGTTTCGGTATGCTCCGAACCCTCGATCACCGAGACCTTACCGTTGCGCGTTTCCGTTCTGGCCAACCGCAGCGCGTGCACGTGTCCGTTTTCGGCCATCACCTCGGTCGGGATGGTGTGGAAGAGGAAGGTGGCTCCGTCGTTCTTGGCCAACTCGTATTCGAAGCCATAGGCGGGCATGTCGTCCGCTCCGCGGCGGTAAATAATCGTCGCGACCTCCGCGCCGAGGCGCTTGGCCTGCGTGGCGGCATCGATCGCGGTGTTGCCGCACCCGAGCACGGCAACCCGCCTGCCGACCGGCACCTCGTGCAGCGGTCGCGTGTGGATCCATTCGATGAAGTCGAGCGCATCGACCACTTCGGGCCAGTCTTCGCCCGGGATGTTGAGGCGATTGGCGCCGCCAAGTCCGAGCCCGAGGAAGATCGCGTCGTAATCCTTTTCAAGCTCGGCCGCAGTGATGCTTTGCCCGATCTCTTTCTCGTAGCGGAATTCCACGCCGAGTCGCCCGATCATTTCCACCTCTTCGAGGCTGATCTCGGGGCGCATCTTGTAGTAGGCAATGCCGTAGGTATTGAGTCCGCCGCCGGCCTTCTTCTTGTCGAAGACAGTGACTTCGTAGCCGAGCTGCGCCAGTTCTGCCGCGCAGCCGAGGCCCGCCGGTCCGGCGCCGAGGACGGCGATTTTACGTCCGTTTTTTTTGGCTGGAGCATGGAGCACGTCGATATGGTGCTCGAAGACGTGATCCGTTGCGTAGCGTTGCAAGCGTCCGATCTTCACCGGATCACCCTCCAGATCGAGCACGACGCAGGCACCCTCGCAGAGGACCTCGGTGGGACAAACCCGTGCGCAGCTCGCCCCGAGGACGTTCGCTGTGAGGATGGTGCGGGCGGAACCCGTCGGGTTGCCGATGGCGATTTTTTTGATGAAGGAAGGAATGTCGATGCCGGTCGGACAGGCCATGATGCAGGGCGCGTCGTAGCAGAAGAGGCAGCGGTTAGCCTCGATGGACGCTTCCTGCGGGGTGTAGCGAGGTTTCTTCTCCGCCATGTTTTTGGCGGCTGTCTCGGCGTCGACCAGCGGTTGGATGGGCATTGGGGAGGCTATTTCGGGTCGCCGCGCGTATTTTTGGGCAACGCCTGATAAGTTAGGACCCTGTGCTTCGGCGGCAAGGCGAAAAAGAGCGGAGATCCGGAGTTGTGCCGCTGCAAAACCGGCCGCACAATCACCCGATGCATTCGACGCTCGACCCGAAACGGACGGTGGCCGAACTCAAGGAATTGCGTACGCTGACCGATGACGAGAATGGCGCGCAGCGGGTCGCTTTCACGCCGAAGTGGGTTCGGGCGCGCGAATTTCTGCAAAAGCGTTTCGAGGGGATGCCCGTCGAGACCCACTGGGATGCCGCGGGAAATTTCTGGGCGACCCTGCGAGGCGAAAGCCACCGCGAACTGCTCATCGGCGGCCATTTCGATTCCGTGCCCAACGGCGGGTGGCTCGACGGATGCCTCAACACTCTGGCCGGCGTGGAGGTCCTGCGCCGCATCAACGCGCAATACAACGGGCAACCGCCCGTCACCGTGCGTGTGGTTGATTGGGCCGACGAGGAGGGCGCCCGTTTCGGCAAGAGTCTCTTCGGCTCCTCGGCCTGCTCCGGCAACCTCGACATGGACGAGGCGCGCGGCCTCGTCGACAAGGACGGGATCAAGCTGCCTGACGCGCTGAAAAATGTCGGCATTGATTTCGAGCGGGTGAAGGACTGCGGCGCGGAACTCAAAAATGCCGCAGCCTACCTCGAACTGCACATCGAGCAGGGGCCTGTCCTGCTTGACTTGGATCTTCCGCTCGGCGCGGTGCTCGGGACCTTCGGCGTGGAGCGCCATGCGATCACCTTCCACGGCCAGGCCGCGCACTCCGGCAGCACGCCGATGAACCGGCGCAAAGACGCTTTCCTTGCCGCGGCCAAGATGAGCCCGGAGATCTACCGCATCGCCGAGCGCAGCGGCGTGGGCGTCTGCACCATCGGTTCCTGCACCACCAAGCCGGGTATCGTGACCAGCGTGGTCGAGGATTGCCGCATCGCACTCGATCAGCGGCATCTCGAGGCGGACAAACTCGCGGCGATGCACGCCGAGGCGCGCGAGGCGAGCGAGCGTTTCGCCCGGGAGGGGAATGTCGGAGTCTCCTGGGAGCGGCTCTGGCACATCGCCCCCGCGCCGTTCCATCCCGACCTGATCGATTTCTGCGACGAGGCCGTGCGCGAAGTCTGTGGTGTCTCGCACCGCCTGCCGTCCGGTCCACTGCATGACGCCGCCGAGGTCTGCATGGCCGGGGTGCCCACCGTCATGATGTTCACCCAGAGCCTGCACGGCATCAGTCACAACAAGATCGAGGATACCAAGGAGGAGCATCTCGAGATGTCCGTTGCTGCCCTCGACAAACTGGCCGACAAAACCATGGCGTGGATCGTGGCGCGCGGATGAGTTGACGCCGCCCATTGCGGTAAAAATGGATTTGCCTGTCGCCCTCAGATCTTGCCCCTTGCCGCTGCGCCGGGACGGGTGAAGAATCGGCCCATGGGCGTCCCTCTCCGCCAAATCGCCGTCGGCCCGGCTCTGTGCTCAGCCTTACGCAAACTTCTCCGGGATGTGTTGCGGGCGCTCGAAACATTCGAGAGCGATCAGCCCGCTCGGGCCCATTTTGTCCGCACGCGTGTCAAACGGACCCAGTCGCTGGCTCGTCTCGTTCCGCGGGGCGTGGCATGGCGCAAAATGTTTTTGCCGCCCTGCGGCGAGTTGAAAGATCTTTTCGCCGAGTTCCGTGATGCCTCCATCATTCTTGCCTTGGCCGAGAAATACGCGCCGGGTGAGGCGCATCATTTGCGCTTGGTAGCGCGGCCCGACCTGAAACGCGCTGCGTATTTGACCGAGTACGCCGAGGATGTTTTGTCCGATTATCCCGATTGGTCCGGCCTGGAGTGGGAGAAGGTTGCCGACCGCGCGGTGCGAACCTACCGCGCGGCGCGCCAGTCATGGCGGCAGGCGACCTGCAAGAACGCGCCGGACGCTGCGTTCCACGAGTGGAGGCTTCGCGTAAAGCGCCTTTTTTACCAGTGCGAATACCTCGCATGCCGCGCGCGCTTGGTGCGCTTGACCCGTCGCGTGGATCGCTTGGGCGAAACGCTCGGGCAGATCCAGGACGTCTGCATGGCGGAGGATTGGATCAAAAAGCATCTGGGAAAAATTCCCGCCGACCTGCCCCGCCGCAAAAAGGTTCTCCGTCGACGCGCGCTTCAACGGGGTAAGTCGCTCCTCGCCCCCAAGCCGCGCGAGTTCCGGCGGATGCTCGGATAAGCCGTTGCATCCGCCTGGGTCCGTCGGCCGAACTTCAGGCCGTCCAAAGGATGCCGGCGGACTCGATGCGCAGGGTGGATGGCACGAGCTTGAGGCGCACGGTCTCGGCGGTCTGCAGCGCGGCATCGGCTGGGGAGGGGATGGCGGCGATCTGCGCCTCGAGTTCGGCTTCGAATTCGGCGGCTTCAGCTTCTGCGGTGGTCAGTCTTTCTTGCGCCGTGCCGACATCGGTGGATTCTTTCATGGCGCGGGTTGCTCCGCGGGCGGCAGTGCTGGCGCGGCTCATGTTGCCGAGGCTCATGGTTTTTTTTCCGAGAAACGCGCCGAGGATCGAGGTGCCGAAGCTGATGGCGGTCTGCATCTGCGCGGCGCGGGCCTGCGACTGCTGTCGGGCCACGGCCTCGCGGGCGCGTTCGACTTTCTGTGCGGCTGCTTTGGATTTAACGGAAAATTTTTCGCGCAGCCGCCGCACGGCTTCGTCGCGTTGCTCGCGCATGCCTTGCTCGATGCGCAAGCGGAAGTCCGCATCGTCTTCGAAGGGCGCGCCAGTCACCGATCCGGTGCGCCGCACCGACACTTCCAGATTGTCGCCCAACTGCTGGCGTCCTTCGAGCTGCCAAGCGCCGTGAGACGAAGCCTGCAGCAGCGCCGCCGCGGCGGGGGCAAACAGCGAACCGCCATGCGGGACAGGCGGCGCGGTGTCGTTGAAGGAACCGGCCACCACGGCGTTTTTCCACGCCGGCTTGCCGTCGGGTCCGAAGGGAACACTCACCATAAAGTCGGCTGCGGTTTCCGCCACGGGGCGTTTGCAGGCGAAGGTGCCGCGGGCGCGCAATCCGAGCGTGGGGATGAGGGTCGAGGCCGTCTCGGCCGCGACGAGTTGCCACACGCCTGCTTCCGCCGCCGGAGGCTCCGGTGTCGCGCCGGTTGCTGCGGCAGACGAAGCGGCTGCAGGGGCGGCGGTCATCGCCGTTGCTGCTTTGTTCGGGCGCACCGAATCCATCAGCAAGCGGATCTGGTCGCGTGTGAGCGGTCCGCGTAGGTAGCTCATCGTCCAACGCGTCTGGAACATGACGGGCGCAGGCAGGTGCACGCTGTTGAGGAGAAACACGCGCTTGCCGAGGGAATTGAGCATCTCGTTGAGCTTCGCGCGGTCGGCCCCGCGTCCTGCGCTCGCGCTTTCCAGTCCCTCGAGCACGCGCTGCTTGTCGCGGTCGGTTTGCAATCGTCCGATAAACCACGTGCCGCAATTGGCCAGCGCCTTGTAGTCGAGATCGGCCGGGTTTTGCGTGGCGACGAGGATTCCGAGACCAAAGGCGCGCGCCTGCTTGAGGAGCAGGAGCAGCGGGCCCTTCGACGGCGGGTTGGCCACCGGCGGGAGATAGCCGAAAATTTCGTCGATGTAAAGGAGGGCGCGCAGCGAGGGCGTGCCGGGCTGCCGGCGCATCCAGGCGATGACTTCCTCGAGCAGCGTCGTGATAAAGAACATCCGCTCGGCATCCGAGAGATGCGCGATGCTCAGCACGGCGAGCCGCGGTTTGCCCTCGGGCGTGTGGAGAAGGTTGGCGATGTCGAGCGGTTCGCCCTCGCGCCATGTGGCGAAGCCAGGCGAGGCGAGGAGATTGTTGAGCGCCATGACGAGTTCCATGCGCTGCTTGGGCGGATAGAAATCATCCAGCGGGAGCACACCGATGCTGGCGAAGGGCGGATTTTGCACCGCGCCGATCAGCCCCGCGAGGTCAGGCGACGCGCCCTTTTTCCACGCGTCCTGCAGAATGGCCGAGAGCAGGCTGAACTCGCGGCTCTTCAGCGGATCGGCGTCGAGTCCGAGCAGCCCGAGCAATCCGGCGGTCGTGCTCTGCACGCGTTCGGAGAGCAGCTCCGCATCTTCGGCCACCGCATGGTCCGGCGCCTCGAAGGAGCGGAGGATGGAGAGCGGAATGCCTGCGTTGCTGCCCGGCGTGTAGATCGCGATGTCCGCCTTCTGGCGCAGCGCAGCGATGCGCTCGGGAGACTGTCCCCACTCGGCCAGACCGTTTTTCCATTTCTCCGCTTCCGCCGCGGCGAATTCTTCGCTCGAGACGCCCGCCTTGCGCGCGTCCTCCTCATTGACCCACGGGGCGAAGTCCTCGCCGCGCATCTGCGGGAATGTGAGGAGCAGATTGCCGAGGTCGCCCTTCGGATCGACGATGAGCGCGGGGATACCATCCATCGCGGCCTCCTCGAGCAAGGCCAAGCAAAGGCCGGTCTTGCCGCTGCCTGTCATGCCGACGCATACGCCGTGCGTGGTCAGGCTGCTCGAGTCGTAAAGCACAAGGTCATCGGTTGGCTTGCCGTCCGTTTCGACTTGGCGGCCGAGGTAAAACTGTCCGAGTTTTTCGTAGATTTCGGGAGACATGGGAGGGGCAGAAAAGCGGAAAAACGGAAAATCTGAAAGCGCAAAACGGGAGGCCTGTCGCCGCCGGGCCGCATCTTGTCATCTTCCTCCTGCCCGGGTGATGTGCTAATTGATTGGTCATGAGAATCCTTCCCCGCAGCCACGCACGGCATTGGCTCGTTGTTCTCCTGCTGCTTTGGGCGACCCTTGCCTATCTCGTGGCACCCGAGGTCTGGAGGCTGGTTTATCGGGTCGATAGCGCGCTCGCGGCGGGACCGCGCGTCACGCGGACGGCGGATGGCCATCCCGGGGACCCGATCAACATTGCACTGGAAGGAACCGAAGAGCAGGTGATCCGTGCCCTGACTTCAGCCGGTTGGTATCCGGCGGACCCGATCACGCTGGCCACCAGTGCGCGCATTGTGGCGGATTCGGTGTTTCGCAGGCCCGACGAAGAGGCGCCGGTGAGCAGCTTGTATCTCTTCGGCCGCAAGGAGGATCTGGCCTTTGAATTGCCGGTGGGTCACAGCCCACTTCAACGCCATCACGTCCGCCTCTGGAAATGGGCCGAAACGCATCTCGGCCGCGAGGTTTGGTTTGGTTCGGCTTCGTTCGATGAGCGGGTCGGGCTCAGTTACACCACCGGCGAGGTGACGCATCACGTCAGGCCGGACGTCGACGCGGAGCGCGACTTGATCATGCAGGGGCTGAAGCGCTCGGGGTGGGCGGGCGAGGAATACTTCATTGATGGCTTTCATCAGCGGTCCGAGGGGCGCAATGGAGGTGGCGACCTGTGGCGTACCGATCGGCGACTGGGAGTGGTCGTTCTTTCGCCGCCGGGCGGGTCGACATCGACGGCAGATCCGCCGCCTGCTTGGTGAACAATTCCGTTGCCTTTTGGGGCTCAATTGCTTCTGATGGATGGTAGGTGCTTCCCCAAGGCTCCTCAATAAACCTCCGTATTGAGCACACCGTCCAATTTCGGGTCCGGCAGCGGACATAGTGAGCCTCCGGGGCGCGGAAGACGCGGCATCCGCTGGGCTCTCCTCTCTTTTGCCGTGGTCGGTGCGCTGATCAGCAGCCCCTCGGCCCAGACGCCTGATCCGGCCATCCTAACTGCGCCGGTTCCTGACCTGTCACCGAGCCCAACCGTTCCCGTTGCCGCTCCGCAAGAGAACCGGCCGGCCGCGGCGGAACCAACCCCGCTGCCCCCGGTCCAACCAGGTCGTGCCGAGGCCGAGCAGCAGGCGTTGGCCCCCTTTCGTGCCGCAGAACCGTTGCCCCCGGTCCAACCTGAGCCACCGCAGTCTCGGCCCTCTCAACCTTCCCGACCGGTGGCCAATGAACCGCTGGTTACCATAGGCCGGCCTGATAGCAGGGTAAACTTCGGAGACGAGGGCAATCGCCGCGCTGCACAGTTGCGAAGCATGCCTCCCACGAGCTTCACTTTCGATCGCGCCACGTTGCGTGATGTGTTGCGTTTTCTTGCGGACGACGCGGGCATTCCGTACGTGGGCATTCCAGAGCATTCGCCGCAGGCCCAGCGGCTGGTCACCTTCCGCATGAATGCGAGCCCGTTTACCGCACTGGAAAGCGTCGCACGGCAAAATGATATCAAGCTGACTTTCGAGGACGGTGTCTGGTTCATGCGCCTCAACGACCAGAATCTTGAGCGCTCACTGAAGAAAGAGGACGCCAATGAACTGGTCGGCGTGATTTATCAGCTGAAATTTGATCCTGGTGATCGGGTGACTTTTGGCGCACAGGACCAGCCTGGCAACGGCAACAACAACCAGCCCGGACAGAATCAGCTCGGGCAGAACCAGACCGGGCAAGGTGGGGCGGGGTCGTCAGCCGGATACCAAGGTGCGCAGTCGCCCAACCTGCCACTCCAGAACTCACAGTTGGTCTTCTCCGCTCAAGCCCCGAAGATAGTGAATGACATCAGGGTCATGCTCGGACTCAAGCCGCTCGTTTATCATCAAGACGGCACAGTCGAAGATACCGATGTCGTCGCTGGTTCTCAGGTGGTGAAGCTGCCGGTCCCGCCGTACGACGGTTCCCAGACATCATCCATGGGACAGTCGTCATCCCCGAACAACAGCGCCATGGCCATGAACTCCGGAGACTTATTGCCAGTCTACGTGCCGCCCGAGAGGCCGCAGGTCATTTATAACGGTGACAACAACGTCATTTGGGTTGTTGCCACGCGCAAGCAGCACAAGTGGGTCGCCGAGTATTTGAGCAAGGTCGACAAACCGCAGGATCTCATCGCGATCGAGGTCAAGTTCGTCGAGACCAAGAAAAATCCGCAAACCGACATCGGCATCAACTGGCAGAACACGCTCGGGTCGGGCATCACCGTGCGCGGCAATGCCAATGCGGGTGTCGGAGGCGAATACAAATTCGGCTTCGACCGCGAGAAGGGGTGGGGCGGCACCAACTCTACAGAGTCTGGTTCTGAGAGCTCTTCGTCGGCTGCTAGTTCCATCCTCAATGCTCTCAACAACGCTATCATCAACAACCAGACGAACCTGACCATTACGGATATTATTAACAGCACTTTATCCAACAGCCTGTCCAGAGGCGGCTCCTCCAGCAACAGCAGTTTCAGCCGTTCTCTCAACAAGTCGGGTAGTGGAAATTCCAACCTCGATTTCCGCGGCCAGAGCACCACCGTCCCCTATGAGGCGGTGCTCAGCATGGACCAGGTCTCGGTAACGCTGCAGGCCTTCATGCAGGACCGCGACAGCTCAGTGGTCCAGTACCCGCGTGTCCTCACCATCAACAACCACGAGGTGGCCATCACCTCAGCGGAGAACACACCGGTCAATGGAGGGGTGTTGCAAACGCAATCCGGCAGCACGGCCACACAGACCGGCACACTCAGCTACCTGCCGATCGGCACCCAGATCAACATCTTGCCGAAGGTCGTGGGGCGAAAACAAATTGCCCTCACGGTCGCCGTGACCATCTCGTCCATTATTGGCACCGTCCCCATCAACTTGGGCACCGGCTTAAACGAGTATCCGATCACCACATCACGAGTCTATAATGCCACTCTGCAGGTTGACTCCGGCTACACGCTGGCGGTTGGAGGACTGGAGAAGGTCGACGACCGCGACACCCAGGGGGGAGTGCCGGTGCTCAAGGACATTCCGGGGGTCGGCTATTTTTTCAAAAACAAGTCCAAGGCGCGCAATCGCACCAACCTCATCATTTTCATGACGCCTTATATTATTTCCGACCCGGCGCGCACGCCGGGCATCTCGGAAACCCCGGAGTCCATCGTGCCCCAGCGGCCCGGCGGCCCACCGCAGGCTCCCACCTTCTCCCCGGATGGTCGCCTCACGGGTGGCGACCCTGCGGTCGAGGAAGCGTTTGCCTGGCTTGAGTATCAGCTGCGCTATTACCGCCAAGTGAACGAGGAGAACCTGACCAACCTCAGCTCCATTGAAAAGCTGCAAGGTGTGATCAGCGTGGCCCGGGTGTTGTTGGCCGACATGCAGATGTTAGCCGGCAAGCCGCCCTACACGATGGGCAATCCCGGCGGCGAGAGGGTTCTGCGAGCCGAGACTTTTCTCACCGACCTCAACCGCACCCTGGCTGCGGCCCAGGAGAACCTGATGTGAAGACCTCCCTTTATCGCGTGCCCCGTTTGGCAAAGACCCGGTTTCTGATATAATTCCTCATGAGAAAGCCCCCGCGCACGCTGGCCGGTTTTTCGCTGGTGGAGGGCTTGGTGGTGATCACGGTGATCGGCTTGCTAGCCTCCGTATTGATCCCGGCGATCTCGGGAGCCCCCGATGCCGCGAAGAAGGCGAAGCTTGAGCAGGATGTGGTGATTGTGAACAACGCCATCGATGCTTATCTGGTCGCCGGAGGGTCCCAGGCGGGGCTCAGTTCCTCGGGGGTGATCGAGACTCTCAAGCAGAAGATCTACGGAGGAGTGGCGGCCGAAATGATCGGGCCGCAGGGACCCTTCCTCGATCCGACGGTGGTGACCCGGCCCACCGATTTCGCCTGGAGCGCGCGGTTCGAGGCAAGCCCGCGCCCGCGGTTTGTCGTGCAAAATTCGCGCGATGGCGTTGTCTTCGCCAGCGGGCCTGCGTCGGTGGTCACGGGCCCGGCAGCCGGCTCCAAGCCCAGCTGGCTCTGGTCTTATGCGGCGCCGGGGGCCGGGCCCGCGAGCAAGCCGATCTTCGAGCCCGAGACCATCGAAGGCGTCACTCACCTGGGCATATCGAGCAGCATTCTCGCCGGACTGGCTGCACCGGTCATCAGTCCCGCGAGCCAAACGCTGACCATCTCCGGATTCCCCTTGCTCGTGAACATCGTCAACCCCAACCCCGCAGGCAGTTCGCTCGTCTATTACAAAATCAACAGCGGATCCTACACGCTCTGGGTCAACTCACCCTTCAATGTTGATCCCGGCTCGACAGTGATTGCCGTCGCTGTCTCGATCGACCCAAGCCGCTACTACAACAGCCTGGCATCCACCGCGACGTACCAGGTGAGGCCGTTGACTTTGGCGGTCAATGTCAGTGCGCCATCCACCGTCACCTATGCCCAAGCTGGCGGCGTCATGCTCAATCAGCCAGCGCAGGCCGTGTCGGCGGCCACCATCTCCCTCGGAGTGAGCGTACCGGCTCCTTACCTAAGTAGCGCCAACTTCGCGGTACGCTACACCACGGATGGCTCGGATCC